>WLWE01000197.1_pt1 | contig 56403 bp, 45 predicted proteins | sample 6718301 | NCBI WGS metagenome assembly WLWE01 (sample SAMN12718691, study PRJNA515312) | sponge metagenome | isolation source: marine sponge | host: Mycale hentscheli | place: New Zealand: South Island, Marlborough, Capsize Point | collected 2003-05-01
CAGATAAGAAAAGGTGACGAATTTTGTATTCTGCACTTCCTAAATCATATGCTTCATTCGAATCTGGAATAATGTGGCTTGTCATTGTTCCGCCCATATCTCCACTCGTCCCATTTGCACCTGCTGGGCCTGCTGGACCTGCTGGACCTTCAACACCTGCTGGTCCTTGCAGACCTTGTTCTCCAACAAGCACAAAGTATACAGTGCAATCCCCTGATGTGACACCTATTTCGTCCATTGATACATTAAATACATCAAATTTATAATGATTATTTGCATCTAGACTTGCTCCGACGATCTGATAAACGTTTCTATGGCCGGAGTGAGCATCAAGATTTAATCTTATTTGTCCAGACTTAGCATCTAAGTACTGATCTAAAAATGCTGACTGATCTGTGCCGTTTGCATCAGTCTTGTGAAACGTTATACTTGTAATAGCGTCGTATACGGCTTCTCCGCTCCAAGAAAACTCACCGGCTTGCAGGGCAAGCCCAGTATTTTGACCGTCCCAAGCAAAGACACCAGATGAAGGCACTGCCTGTGGTGAGACAACGTTCGCACTAATTGAATTTCCAGAAACGATAAGTGTATCGTGCTGATTTGCACCGTCTCCAATGTTCCCGTCAATAAGAAGGTCTCCAGTTCGGGGCTTAACGTGGATTGTGAGAGCATCATCAGTCACAGTTTCTACATAAGCAGCTGTATATTCTCCCCAAGCATAGTTTGTTCCAGTAATTAAATTTGCCACTGTAAATGCCTGATGAAGAATCCAGCCATTACCGTCGTTGAACCATAATGAATATGGTTCTTCGGAATAAATAAAGAATCCTGTCTGAGATGGACCTTTTTCAAACCCATCATTAAATACTGATGGGGCCTCGGGACCTATCTCCTCTGTGTTCTGATAACTGCTAAAATTGGTATCTTGTGTTAATACTGACATTTTTCTCCTTTTTTCTTATGCATTAACGGATGCATAGCCGTCTTTTTTGTCAATTGTTATTTGCATATCAACACAGTCTTTCAATGTGTCAAGATGCGAGATTAATAAAACTGTTTTAAAATAAGATCGGATAATCGATAAAATATCGACAAATCCTTGCATATTCTCTTCATCAAGAGCAGTACCCGGTTCGTCAAGCACGAAGATATCACCCTTTGGCAAACTAGATACACTTAATAGAGCTAACCGAATTGCCATAGCTGAAATCGTCTTTTCTGCTCCAGATCCCATCTCTAGAGGACGAGCATCATACAGAGGATGCTTAATAAAAATATCTAGCCTCCTACCATCATCTTCAAAAAATACCTCAAAATCAACAATATTTGACAGAATCTTTCCTATTTCTTCATTGATGACTGGTAACTTCTTGCGGATTACATCGAATGCGATGCCGTTGGGGTGCATGCATTGCTTATATAAGTCGAATGCCGAATATTCTTTCTGAAGAGCTTCGAAGGATGCTTTCTGCTCTTCAATGAAATTTACTTTTTCTTCACATGATCCCACTGACTTGTATAAGTTCAGTATTTGGTTGTTACACTTTTCACTTTTAATCTCATAGTTCTTGTGGTCATATTCCAAAGAAGCTAACTTAGTGTTTAAGCTCTCCAAATTCTCAATAGCATCTTTGTTTGTCTCGTACTCTGCAACTTTATCTTCCAATCTTTCTATTTCAACGAGAAGGGTAGAAATACAAGCCTCATTCTTATCAACTTTTAAATCCAAATTTGTAATATTGTTTGATAACCCATCTCTTTCAGCTAAGATCTTCTCATAAGCTTGAATTTTAGTTTCCACAAGTTTTGGGTCCATTGAATCAACTTGTTGGTCGATTAAATCAATACTGGACTGTAGTGTGTTGATGCGCTTTTGGTTTTCTGGAATGTTGGCTTCGGCCACCAGTGCATCTTTAATGAATTTACATGTAGGGAAAGATGTCCCACACGGAATCCCATCCAGTAGTTTTACTCGTTTCTCATTTCTACCCTTGTCGTTATTTTCAGCCTTTAGTTTTCCCTGCAATTCCACAATATCATTTCGTAGGTTTTCAATATTGTCTCGTTGTCCGTACAAGGTATCTCTAGAATAAGTTTCTAAAAAGTCACAAATAGCCCTATATTCATTCTTTTTGGAATCTCGTTCCCGCTTGTCGTCCTGAATTTGATCTCTAGTGCTAATCATCTGACTTTTCTTGTGGTTTAAGCTACCTCGTACCTTGACTACATCGATGACTTCTGCAGGGATCGATCCAATTTTTTCTTTGATTAACGCAATTTGTGATGCACAGTCTTGAGTGCCCTGCTTATACTCTTTGCTTAATGTCTTCTTTTGCTTTAATTCTGCCTCTTTTTCGCTCAAATCCATTCTAAGCTCTAAGATCTCTTGATTAAAATCTCGGTTTTCTAGCTTTTTCTTTTCAATACTGATATGTGCAGAATCATCACTTGCCAACTTGTATTTGCTGTCGAAGAATTTAAGATCCAAGAAGTTTGCTAAGATTTCCTTTCTCTTCGTAGAACCCTCCTTGATAAAAGAAAGAGAGTCTAGTTGACTAGCCATCGAGGAATATAGAAAATCATCTAGATTTCCAAACACTTTACGAATGTTTTTGTCAGTTTCGTTTCTAGTGATTCCGTTAAGGCTTTCAAAATCATCTTCTATCGGACAGTATACACTAAAGTCAGCATCTGTCTTAGCTTCAGTTGATGTTTCCCCTTTAAGTTTTTTAATATATTTTGTAGCGGTTCTCTCAATTGTATAGTCTAGGTTTCCAATTGATATTGTAGCTTTTCCAAAGCATGCCTCTTTGTTCTGATTGATGACATTTAAGTTTTTTCTATCGTTTTTAGAAGTGGAGTTGAACATGGTGAAAAGTAGAGAGTCAATGATGCTCGACTTGCCAGAATAATTTTTTCCAAAGATTCCCACGATTCCATTTAAGTTAGAGAAATTAATCGAATTAGATCCACCATAATTAAACAGATTATCAAATTCTAAGGATTGAAGCTTCCAGTTTACATTTCGAGAAATCTCTTCGTTGTCTTCAGCAATTTTATTGTATTTCGAATTCAGTGAAAGTACACTGTCCATTAGATCAGGTTCTACTTCATACTCTTTGAGATATTCTTTAATTAGCTTCTCTTGAATCTCTACATCTCGAAGATCTTGAACCTCTAGGTCTCCTGCCATATCCTGAACACTACCTCTTTCCCCTTGGGATCTGTTGAGTCGAGTGATTGCTACAGGCTTAAATCTTCTCTTGGCAATGTCGGTAGCTCTACGCATTACATCTAGAGGCAAATTATTTTGAGTCACTAGGCGCAGGCGGCATCCTTCGGGTACTTGCACTCCTTTAGGCATTTTTCCTTTGGGTGTTAAGTTGATAGTAACAAATGGAATAGGATTCTCCAGAACCACATGCTTACATGTAAAGTTTTCTTTGTCCTTAATATCCCAAACTAAATATCCTTTGTCATTTGTTTCTCCGTGGTTCTGCTGGACTGTTGATCCGCAGTAACGGATTCTCCCTTCTTCGTCTAAGAGTTGATTTGTCTTGTGAATATCTCCTAGGAAAGCATAATCATGGCCTTCAAAGATCTCAATTGGATGCTCACCGTGTGTCATGACATATCCTGTATCAGTCTTGACACCGGAGATGGAGCCATGATATAGGGCGATGTTCACCTTTTCAGGATCAGCTGGAGAAGCCCAGTTGTCTTCATCAAAAACTGAAAGCACATTTAAGGAAGCAAAATTATCTAATATCACCTCTCCCGAATCTTTAAGCAGATGCAAACTTGGGTGACTCAGAGCTTCTGCAATTGGGGTTAGTGCATCTTGCCTACTTGAGTTCTTCAGGTTCCCATCATGATTTCCTAGAATAATATAGGTTGGGGCTATATCTGCCAAATTTCTGAAAAACTTAGTGCACATCTCTACAAACTCTGGCGAGATCTGAGTCTTAGTATGTGCAATATCTCCGCAATGGATGATATAATCGACGTTTTCTTCCTTAAGAGTCTTGTAAAGCTTCTCGAAGACTATACCATACTCATAATGATACTTTAAGTTCTTAATATGTGTATCTGCAATGTGTGCAAACTTCAAAATAAATTCTCCTACTATTAAATGGCAGAAATTGCATTGATCAGGCTATCAAAGCTTTTCACAAATGTGGCATTCCGACTCAAAACTGAAACTTCTTTCTTGGACATGTCTCCAATATCCCTTTCATCCGGATATTTTATTTCTCTTACCTCTATTCCGTACTTTAAAAATAACTTTTTAATTGATTCTGATTTACTTCTTGCATCTGGATCAAGTGCCATAAGCACAGGAGTGTCATTATTCACGATCTTCCTAAATAACTTGGAGTTTTCTCGTATTGTAGATCCTAAAATGGGAACTGCGTTGTGAGCTTTGATTGCATCAAACACTCCCTCAACTACTGTAACTTCTTCTTGAAAGTCTACATACAATTCATTGAAAACTATGTTTCGAGAAACTGGCGGATTCATATATCTTCGATAATCATCCGAAAATGTTCTAGCGATAAAGTAATTCAAATCCCCCGCCTTGTTAAAGGATGGTATGATAATTCTATTTTTAAATGGACCTTCTGTGGTGTATCCCATTTTCCATTTGAGAACATCATATTTATCAATTCCTCTTTCAGATAAATATTTTAAGGCTCTCAAGTGAGATTTATTGTTGGACATTCTTGTCAAACTTTTAAACCCTTGAGGCATTTCCAGTACTTGCTCTCTCTGCTCTACCACCACTTCGACTTCGAACAGCCTATCAAACTCTCCTAGGTCTTCTCTGTGACCACTAAGCTCCTTCCATTTCTCTTGTTGAGAAAAAGTCCCAAAACGACGAATTACACGAAATAGGTTTTTACCTCGTGCATCGCAAATCCAGCATTTATAAACATTCTTCTCAACATTAACAGAAAATTTATTTTTATGATGCCCGCAATACGGACAAGCAAACAAATGCTCCTCATTTGAGTTAAAGCTTCTGCCAAGAATGTTGTGAAGTATGGAAAGTTTCTCATTCATACTCTTAATATAACACACTATTTTCTACGTGTCAAGGATTATTTTCTTAATTCCCTTGCAGACCTTAAAGTGCGGTGAATACTTCTGGCACTTCTTAAAGCTTCGTCAGACATTGTAGAATATTCGGCACCTAAGTTTCCAGCAATTGCTTGCTTGTTTAATATTTCCGCACCAGATTCTGCAGCATCGAGTGCAATATCTGCAGCTATTTTTGAATTATTGAAAACAGTAGCCCATTCAGATCCGTATCCACCCGTGGACACATCTTGTGCTGATTCCGCCACCTTTAATAATGCTTTCCCTGCTTCCGCTATTTGCGGGTCGGTGCTCTTTACTAGATGAGTGCCTATTTTTAACAGTTGCGCCTCATTTGCGATTACTGTCTTTTGTGTGCCCATTTGTTTAACAAGATCTCCTGCCTGTGCTTGATCAGTGCCCAAAATATGACTTAGTGCATACAGGACAACCATGGCCGTAGCCACGGTTACAACTCCTTTTCCTACTTTATATAGGGTGGGGTGTCGCTTTTCAAATTTTTTGGCCATTGAGCTAATCTTGTCGATAAAGCTTAAAATTTTATCACTGTTTTCAACAATACCTTCTTTCACTTTTTGAATAAAAAGAAAAACCTGAGTCGATAAATATAAAATAGGGTCTTCCTTAAAGTCGGACATTTTTGATTTTTCGGCACCTTTTGGCACTTTTTCTCCATATTTAGCTGCCTGCCTTCGAGCTTCTTCTTCCCATCCTTCATTCAATTTTTTAAACTCATAGTTTAAAGATTTTTCCCACTTTTCCAAGAATAAATCAATTTCTTCTTGTGTGTTTTCGGTGGAGTTAAGAACATCTATGAATGAGACCCTTCTTACTTTCCTGTTTTCAAAAAGGCATATACTACCAGCATCCAGTTCATTTTCGAACCTTTTCCAATTTTCCATAATAAGTTTCATCTCAGACATTTTACTTCTCCATCAATAAATAGTACCCTGCTTTCGCAACGACCACTGCATCGGCCATATCATAACAATATTTCTGCACGTTGCCGTATCTGGTATAATCTATCGGAAATTCTTTGCTTTCTAAAAAGTGCTCCATTACTACTTCTTTCGCTTTCTTTCCTCTGGGTACTTTTATACCGCATTTAGATCTGGCTGAGATTGGTGTAATGTATTGAGGCTCCAGTTCTAACAACTTAAAGCACAGCCAAGAAACAACTCCGTTAAAGTTTTGCAGAACAGACATTGTTTTCGCCGTAGATCCCCCTCGGCGGAAAAACATAAGTGCCTGTTCGATGAAGACATTTTCAATTTCCCTCTCTTTTAAATTGTGGATTATATAATCCTCCACCACTTTTGCTTTATGTAAAAGTCCGGAAATCTTTCGCAGATCAATGTAATCTGTTTTCACAATTTTATCATCTTCAAGCAAGCAAACACCAATGATGCTTGTGCTCACATCCAATCCTAATATCATTAAATATCCAATTTTAGTTTAAATGTTAAATCTCTGTTTTGAGTTTTCTTAATTGGGGTCGCCATCGTAGCGATTCCTAATAAGTTTTTATCCTCATCATATATGCCGATTTTTGAAATATAGGTCGTCTTTTGAAAGGATCCTGTTGGGTCTGCATATGAAGAGCTTACGATGTTTTTGATCGATAAGTTTGTTGGCTCTGCATACACATAGGATCCGGTAGACGGATTTGTATCTTGACCAAAAGTAATGTAAGTTGGGTTATTGGAGTGATTCATTTCTCCCTTATCAGCATGAGCAAACATTGTTAGAGTCGGAATCTTATTAATACCCTTCATTTGCATCGCATAACTTGAAGATGGAATTGTTCCAGCAGGGGTTCCATCATTTGCGCCTACACCAAAGTATAACCAAGAGGGTTCTCTAAGATTTCCCGGATCATTTAAATAATTTCTTGCTGTGCTATCTAGCTCCCAAGAGCCTGTTAAGACCAAAAACCCTTCGTCGTACAAGGCAACTCCGGCTACTGAGCCGGATCCTGTGCTTCCCTCTGGGCCAGTTTGAATCATTTCTCCATTGCCACTTTCATCTTTAAGCGTTCCAATGAGAGTCCCAGAGATATAAAAATTAAGCTCAAAGCTAGTTGGTTTTAGAGAGCTGCCGAACAGTATCGATGGAATAGAAATTAGGTTTAGTGGCTGTGTGGCTTTATTTCCCAAAGAAGAGCTGTAGGCATATTGAGAGCTTCTAATAATATAGTTGTTTAATGTGTTTTTTAAGGCATCAACTTCGGGTCTGGCTTGGCCAAGCTGATAGAAGTCTCTTTTGATGCTTGAGGAAAGCGGATAAGATCCGGAAATTACATCTCCGTAAAGAAAGTCTGTGTTAAAAGATGTTGTTGAGACGGTCTTTGTACCAACAAGACTACTTCCTTTTGTGACAAATGGATAAATAAGTCCGGTAGTTTCTTCTGATCGGTCAACGTTTAATTCAAAAAGAGATACAAAGCCAGTCGGAACACCGGTTGTGGAAACTGGGACTGTTTTAAAAATACGAACATCATCTATCCATGCAGCATCATCTCCAGCTGTAACAGATCCGTCTTTTGAATATTCCCACCTAAAGTTCGATGTTCCGGCTGGGAGGGAGTAGGTCTTCTGTTCCCAAGGCACAGATGGGCCGGAGACCTCATCTTGTTGAATTTCATCAATATAAAATCTCAAAAAGTCAAAATTAGTTTCTGAAGAAACTTTCCACCAAAAAGTTAATGTCTCTGAGGTATCGACACTTGCAGTATATACCAAAGAAGTAGCTTGGCTATCTGCAAGGTCAGGATTGGACCCTGCGGATCTATCGCCGTCGTAATAGTCACTTCCAGTAACCTGCCAATCTAAATCACCATAAGTTGTCCACCCGGATGGGAGAGAGCCTATTGCGGTATTTTCAAAATTTTGCCTATAACTGTAAACAGGCTTCTCTAGTGAGGTACGAGGCTCGTTGTTCAGATACATTTCTGAATTGTACACCTGTATCTTTTGCTCCGGATTTGTTTCCAGAACATTATACAAAATATCTTTACTTTCAAATTTTTTAAAAGTCATAACACCTATAAGTAGTATGCGGTATCGCTTTAGTTATATTAGTAATCTAATCGAACACGCAAGGTTAATTCGTTTGTCGGATCTTTCTTGAGAGGTTCTGAAACCTTTGCTACAGCCAACAACTCATTGTCCTCTGAATATAGGCCAATTGTGGTGATATAAGATGACGGTGCATCTGTTGATTCATTCTTGACTCTAATCTTGCTTCCTGACAGATATGTTGGGTTAGAGCTGTAATTGAACTCGTTAGAACCGGCTCTACAGAAATAGATTGTAGAATTTAACTCTGTTGTATTATTGTAATCGCAATCAGTCCATCGATTTCTAATGCCGTCACAAGATGAGGAAATTTCCGATCCTGTTAAGACTGCATCGATAGATGAAGTGTCATATGTTGCTCCGGGAGCACCAAACTCGCCATCAAACACTGAAGCAGTAAGTACTGCGATGCCTGCTTGGTAGTAGAGTAAGCCAACTGGGGAATCGGAGGTAATTCCAACTGAACTTGTATAAAGAGGGGCGTACTCTCCCGCTGGAGAATTTGTCAAATATGTACTGGCTGCTCCGTAGTCTGAAATAGTAAGTGTGTCTGTTGGTGCAGATGGCGTACCACCTGTAAGGGCTGTTAGGATATATGAGCCTTTCTTAATCTCATCTTTAGTCAGCAATCTTGAGAAATTAATAAATAAGCACTCTTGGAGTTTTGTGCCACCGGCTGCAAGATTCCCATCCTGATCAAATTCTCTAATTGCGCCTGTTTCGTCATAGCCAACGAGAACCTGTGCCATCTGATTATAGATGTTGATTTTTTTGCTGTTCTGTACACTGGTGGCAGTGTTCAGTGTCGAGCCGGATGCATAGCCAACCGTCAGGTCGAAAATATGATTCGCTGAAGAGCTTAGGTATGGGTAATCATATACAGACTGAAACATACCGTGTGCATAATTTTTGATGTTCTCATCTGAGTAAGTTCCAGAAACAATTGTTCCTGTAAGGGGGATTGCTTCGTGAAGCATTGTTCTCGTGTTCGCAACGTCCTTATCTAATACTAAAGTTTTAAATGTTGTAGCCATGTTTTATAATCCTATGGGGTTGACTTATATTTGAATAATCTAACGGGAAGATCGACACTGTTTCCAGTTGTCAAGCCAGTGACTCTAACGGTTGTGTCGATATAATAATATGTGTTTGTGCCGTCACTAACTTCCGATCCTAAAGTTGTGAACAAATAGGTGCTTGACTGAACATCCAAAGACGAGCGAAGACCAAATTTCAGCCTACTTCCTCTTGGCCCAGCGATTGGACTTCCGCTTGCATCTGTCGCAACAATGTCAGAAACATATGTTGCAGAAGAAACAGAATAAGAAGCGATAGAGTCATCGTCTACAAAAGACGGGGTAGCAACGGTTGTACCATCGGGAGTGGCTAAAGAGATCAGTCTGTTGTCCATCTGAATTTGGTATTGACTTTCATATAAGTCTGCTGGGATGTTTGTCTCGGGAGAGATTGCCAATGTATTTAAACCTTGATCTAAGACCAATGGGTTCGAATCAGAAGTGGCTGCATTGTAAGCATTACCACCGACAGCATCGTTTAGTCGGGGATTAATAGTAATACCACCTCCCGAACTTACTGGGGCAGCCGACATTGTACCACTATCTACTGCGACTGGAATGATATTGCCGCCCACACTTGTGCCCGCATCTGTCAGGGGAATTCCTCCGGAAGAGCCACCGTTTTGGTTGATTAGCATGATTGGTAAATAAAGAATATTTGTTCTTGTAATGGTGATCAATTTTGACTTCAAGTTTGAAGTGTTGTTTGTGAAAGCCTCAAGAACTGGTGTTTGCAAGATTTCGAGATCGTAAAAAGCAGACCCTCTAGGGTCTGTTCCATCGTAGTTTTCGTAATTGATTTCATCATCACCAAGAGCAAACTTGACAATTTTAAAACTGCCGTCGCCTCTTGCTAACCTTTCTCTTCCTGCGTCTGTTAATACAGCGTCTAAAATGATATCGCCGCTGTTATCTAAAAATGACATATTAAGCCCTCTTAATGATTAAATATTTTTTCACATAATAAATAGTTTGAAAATATGTATTTTTCAAAAACATTTTAGTTTATTATTCTGCTTCCGCCGTTTCCACAACGGTTGTTTTAAAATTTAAATTCAAATCAACGGTTTTTCCCGTCTTCTTCGAAGTTAATCTTAACTTAAATTGTTTTCCAAAAAGACCTTCTTCTTCTCTACCAAGAATGTTTGTTGATCCAGCCGTAAGAGACTTATAAGTGTCTCTATCTCTCGGAGGAAGCACCTGTGTTATTCTCGGCACAACATTAAGTAGTCTTTTTAAATTTTTGGTTGTATCTGTTTTTTGTTTTGGAAATTCGTATGGCTTTATTACGGGATATATAATTCCACTATTTTCCACAATTTCGATTTCCATAACTCCGGTAGGGTACGAGATTGTACCTCTCCTGTCTGCAACTCTGAAGATGTAATAATATTTTCTATTGCTCATAATCTCGTCATCATAAGTTGCTGCTGGTAAGTTTCCTGTTCTTATTGCTCGGGAAGTGTTTACGACCCTTGCGCCTCGAAAAGAATCATAGTTCTCTGGAGGGCTTGAAAGTCTTCTGATCTCAAAAACTGTTCCTAAATTTTCTGTTTCATCAGATTTGTACAGTATAGGCTGAAAATCATTTAGTTTTCTAGACTTTCTGTAGTTCGAGAGGAATATCTCTTCTTTATCAGAGAAGGTAATTGGAGAAACTTCTATTTCTCCTTGGCCGGAATTCATAAAGAATGATAATTTATCTGCTATGCCTCTGTAGGTTACGACATTTACATTTGGATAGATTGGAGGATTGTCTAAGATCATGCCCTCGCTTCGGTAATATGGAAGCTCTGCAAGCTTTATTGTTGGCTTTGTTTTGATTATAAGAGAATATTTATTGATTCTTTTGTAGTCCAAAACAACATTGAAATCAGAGGCAGCTTCAATGAAGTCTTGATAGCACCCTAAATATTCGTCAACCAGAGACAATAGCTTCAAAGACTCCGCTTCAAATCTCTTTTCAGCATCTTTTAACTCTCCCCTCTTTCTTGTCAAAAAGGCTTTTTGCCTCTCACCATCTGCCTTGTCATCAAATGTGGAAGATATTTCCAGTCTTAATCTATTTTCTGTCAAAGTAAAGTCGTCATCATAATCAAATGTGACAGGATTAGCTAACGAAATTGAGTAATTTCCCGTAGAAGTTGTGAGAGGTGCCCTTGTTGATGAAGTTAGTTTGGCTATTTCTCCGTAAAGATCCTTTAGTTTTTTTTCATTTAAGTCTTCTAGAGATACATCATTGTAGTTTGTATAGTCATTTGCTGACAATAAATTATTAAGCTTACTTATTGACCCAGACTGTATATCTTGAGAATCAAAAAGATCACTAAATACATTAGATATCTCGGAGGCTTGTTTTTTGAACTCATCAAGTAAGTCTTTGGGAGCAGTACTTAGGGCCAAAGACTGAATTCGTGCTTCCTTCTCTAGTGCATCTACAATCGCTTTTTTAATGCCTGATAAGGCAATGACTCTATTTGTGACTATTTCCAACTCCGCTAGTTTCTGAGGATCTGTAGAGTTTGTGTTTGTAAGACATCCCCAAGTTTGTCTTATTATCTCTAGCTTTTGCAGTTCTTCTGGTGTCAAATTCTCTTTTGATATTCGATTTACTTTTCCTATGTATTCCCCTACTCCAGATGAAATTACAGATTCGGCAAAAATAAAGATTCTTGTGTAATTTTCTATATCTGTAAAGCCACTATCTATTAAGTTGTTGGACTCCAAAAACTCTGCCAACAAACCTGCAGAAGTTTTGTCAACATCTAAGCTTGAGAACCCCAGAGATGAGGGAAGGATCGCTCCCAGTTCTGAGGCAGCTTTTTCAACCGCTGGTTTTATTAAACTCGCCGCTGATAAACTTTTGAGATCCTCATCTTTTTGACTAATAAGGTCACTAAGATCTTCTCCAAAATTAATAACTCCGGAATCCTTTTCGACAAACTCATATTCCGAACCCATGACAAATTTAAATGCGCAAATCTCGTATCGATACATCTTTCCGTATTTAACTTGTGTGTCAATATATCTGATTCCTCGATAACCTTTTTCTGCCGGTATCCAGAAGTTTTGTATTGGAGTGTCAGAGCCTTCTTCGTATTTCTTGATGCGATAAAATAAAACATCAGATTGGTATGTCTTATCTTTTCCTTCTAAGATCTCTTTGTAATTCTTAAAATTATCAAGGTTTGCGGTTAATTCGTTAATTGTTGATACTAAATCGTCGAGAGCATTTTGATAATCTATGGTCGGGTTTGTGTTTGCCTTGATTTTCGAAATGGTATCTAGCCTATATTCTGCTTGCTCACCGTCCGTTAAAAAGCCCTTATCTCGCAGAGTTGTGGTATCTACTTGGTTTACAGGTGTCCTTCCAGATGCTGACCCTACCGAATTTGAAGATTTTTTAGGAATAACAGCAGCATGCATAATCTTTAACATCTCAGGAATATCATACAGCCTTACTGTTTCTGTCTTTAGGGCTGGCTGCTCCTTAAACGAAGTCTGTGTGGCATCCTCGTAGCTGGATGATAAATAAGAGTTGGCAAAAGATAGGCCGTCAACTACCGGAACTTCCTGATCTTGAGATAGTCTAAAATCTTCTCTGTTCATTAAATCACAAAATGCGATTATTAGGCCGCTATCTCTTAAGGATTCTCTGAATTTGTCATTTTCTAAAGTATCCGCAGGGTTGGTAAAGTAAACCTCATTGTAAAAAGGAAAAGCATCTTTGCGAGTTTGCACATCCAATGCCTCAATGAACCCGTCGCTATTCATAAAAAAGTCTTGAATGCTTAAGAAACCAACCTTATCGGTGCGGGAAAAATCATTTAAAAAAGGCCCGTTAATTCTTTTTATTACACGCTGTTTGGTAATTGGTCTTTCGTTTGAAATGGGGAAAATCTTATAGAAGTTCGGTAATGAGGACTCCGAAATGCTGCCTTCCTGTATAGCATCTTCGTAAAGCTCGAAACCATAATTGTATACAAAGTTTACAGTTCCAGCAATCACAGAATTGTTATCCACTGCAGAAGCGTATTCTACAGGGCTTCCTAAGTCCAGTTTGTACTCTATTCTGGAGACTCCGAGAGATGGAATGATTTGATCTTCGATATAAGAGTCAAAATTGTTCTCTGGATCTGCTTCGATCCTACCACTTGAACTACGACCGCTAAGGGCACCGATGACGCCACCTTCGCTTAGATATACTGGAGTGATATCTATTCTTTCTTTATAGGTTTTCAAGGTCAGAGTGGTGTCTGAATCCAATTTGATAGAATTATCTTCTGTATTTAGATTGTCTTGAAAATCAAATAACAGCAGGCTTGTTTTTGCTTCTTTGGTCGTGGAGTTATAAGAATTCCTAGTATCGTAAGTCAACTCGGAACCATCATATATCCAAAAACTTTGAATGGTATTCCTGATAGGATCCGAAGAGCCTTCTGTATTTTCTGATAGTGAGAATGCTTTGTTGTTTTTTACTGGCATTGTTGCCTAAGCCTCGCTTATTCTGTTAAATCTATGATAAAGTATTCATCTGTGTAGGAAATATTATCGAACCCAACACCAACTCTAAATCTTTCGTCATTATAAATACTTGCTCGACAAATAATTTTACCACTTCCATTTAAATCTGTCAACTTTTTAAAAATTGGATTTTTTATATCAGGTAGACCGTTATCATCTTTAGCAAATCCCGCCAAATATTCAATCTTAACCAAGTTCATATAATTCTGTTTTATGGTGTAGTAAGTATTGGGGCTGTAAATATAGTCACCCTCAATGGAAGGTGAAAGCCACTGGTTGACACATTTGTCTGAATTGGATGCAAATATTGCTCTAATTTGATTGGGCATCTCTCTTATGGCTTTGAGCTGGGGTGTCATATCAGCTGTGGTCCGAGTACCTCTTTCGAAGGCTACAGGTATAGAGCTTATAAGGTTTGTTTTATTTGTTAAATTAAAATCTTCTCTTGACAAATTCCACCCCTCTTCGTTTCTTAAGAACATGTTTGCAAAAGTTATAGATGCATTGCTTTCGGGAGGAACTGCAACCCCAGCTTGATAATCCTGAACCACAGGTGCTCTGGTGCCTACCTTATCTGAATCAGAGAATATGGCATTTGCTGGTAAATATGTCTGACCTTTCTTTGCGTCTTGAAGAGGAGGGTCTTCGGAGAAAAAGTCTTGACCTACAGATAATCCCTTGTTTTGCAGATAATAGGATATGGACAATTGAGGGGTCAATAGATCATCGTATTTCTTTTTAAAGTGTTCTCGTGTCATCGCATCGAAATTGAAAGTGTTTGATGCATTTAAATTAGTCTGCCCTATCCTTACTGGAGACATAAATGCATAGTAGTTTGGCTCGAAATTAAAATATGCATTAGAGACGGCATCATTATCGGCTGGCGAAAAGTTAAAAACATCTGCGTGTATAGCCGCAGAAAGATTAGCAAATCCATCTTGAGGTTGTTCTTTTAATAATTTTCTGAACTCTCTGTCTGCCCTAAGCTGCATATCTTCTTTGGGTATTCTAGTGGCTCCAATATCTGTATTTTGTGTGAAGCCCATATAATCGTATGTGGGATTTCTAGCAGACTCAAAGTCAACAACAGCTCCAAATTTTCTGCTCAAATTAAGAAAGAATAGCTCTGAATTATTCTTTGAATATACTTTCGAATACGAAGAATTTGTTTGAGATATGACCCCTGCCTTACCAATGAGGTTAGACACCTTGTTGACTAAGTTAGTTATATATGATTGCAATATCAAAGAAGATCCATTGTGCTTTGTCATATTTGTCATATAAGAGGATAAATCTTTTTGAGTAATATTTATATTGCCGTTAAGGGCAAAAATAATTCTCACCACCTTGCTCATAGATGATTTTATAGAAGACCCTCCAGACCTGATCAGGGAAATCCCTGTTTCATTAGATTTTAAAACATCTTGAATGTTCGTCAATCTATCAACTGTATCAACTAACCAATTTAGGATTCCATCTTGGATTCTCATTTCAAGACTGTATTGATGTTTTCCGACATCTTCTAAATTTATATCGTTAAACACAATAATTGACTCATAATCTATATCAGATAGATCCAAATCGGTAATCTCTTCCAAAATGCCTTTTGTGGCGCCAAAGGTGCCGCCGTCTGATGAACCTATTGCTATATTTTTAGGCACCTGATTGTCATACGATGGATATGGCCTGTTTTGAAAATCCCTAAGATAAGATAATTTCCTTCTTGTAATTTTTAAATTATTGATGAGAGAGTTTCTCATAATCTCGTTTCTTATTGGTCGAGGCAGCTTGTCGTTGTTCAACAACTTTCCAAAATCGCTATTGTCGATTAGGAATCGCTGTTTATCAAAAAGGAACATGCCTTTTATTGATTTATCTTTACTATAGGAGACAAAAAGTTCTGATACTGTAGAGTTATTGTTTGTGCTGCCAACCTTGAACAAGTCAAAATTAAAAATGTCGTCATAAAAAACCGTTCTCTGATCCTCAATGGGAATATTATCATTGTTCTCGATTAAAAGATCTCCTCCGCTAAAAAGTTCTACGATAATGGCTTCTTGCTGCTGTGTGGATTTTCGATACAAGGAAAGCTCAAATGAAAAATTCAAAGCCTCAGAAGCTTTAATACTGAATACTGTTGAAAAAGGATATCTAAATCCGATATCAAGCTTCTTAACAGTGGGATTGAGAGATCCATCTAAAAATGTTGGAAACATCAAATCCTGTCGAACAATAGACTTGCCAGATGGATCTTGAAATAGACTATAAAGATTTGTTTTTCGAGATAAATTTAAGGCGGGTGACCCAAACCTATTTTTACTTGTTTCGTAATAGTAATCTACCTCTACAACATAGGCCGCATTACCTCTATCATCAAATTGATCCGAAACTATTATTTTATTTATACCAAGCATCTATTAACAATCCTTTATGTCGGTCACTGTTACGTTTGTTCCGTAAATGTCAGAAATCACTTCTCTAATTAGAACATTGTCTTCATTTACATAATCTTTATCTGTGTACAATCCTTGTGATTTGAGAACACTGACGGAATTGTTGATAACCTCCCGGTCTATATCTGAATCCACAAAGATATCAAAATAATATTCAACATTATTTGCAGAAAGAGTGACAGGAACTTCGTCTTCTTCGGATGGAGTGTCCAATAAAATACCATTTACAACATTGTTTGTCTTATTTTTTGCAAAGGAAAGCGGTATCAAAGTCTCTCCGATCTCGTACACTTCTATATCAAAATTTTCAATTTTAAAATCTGTATTATTCTCTACGATATCAGCTAATATAATTGATGGAGTTATTTTTAAGAAACTGCCGTCGATTGCTGTGTCGGTGAAAATAATGTTTACAGGTGCCTCTGGTGCTGTTTCAATGACTGTATTGTCGTCCATAGCACGAGCAGAACTTCCTGTATCTAAATTAACAGATCCCATCTGTGCTTTATAATCCACATCTATGTTGATCTGAGGTATTCTCTTTTTGCCAAACTCTGTGGTATAGTCTAAATCATAATCTTTTATTATACCACTCAACATTCTTAAGTTGATGGCTGGGTATTCTTGCCCTGAATTTCTAGAGCTGCCCAGATCACTGACTAATACATTTCTTTCTAAAGGTGCAATTGTGGAAATTTTTTCTCCGTTACCAAAGTCAACCTCTGTGCCCTCTTTTCCCTTGCTTGTGAACTTATATTGTGTCTGTAATTGTGGTGTTAATTCTGTTATTCTCTGTTGAATAACATTTTGATCTTCTGATAACCCTGCATATTCAGAGTCGTACATGATATTATCGTCAAAAAAGGCATAATAAACAGGTCTCATCTTTCCCATAGATAAAAGCTTTTTTCCATGAGGAGTAAGTTCGATATCGATTACTTCTTCTTTTTTATCCATAAAAAGCATCTATTTTTTCCTCTCTATTGTTTTAATATTTGATTGCAAGTTAGCATCGACTTCAGACTGTATATTTCTTGATTGTGCTGTTGTTGTTGTATTCCCCGTTGATATATCGTCATCTATTCTTGGTGGCAAGCCTGTCTGAGAACGTGGAGGTCTTGTAGCTATAGTCGCCTTTTCGATCGATCCATAAGTTATAGAGGAATCGATCTTTGCAAATTCAATAAGTGAGAAATAATCGTAAGGCCAGTTATAACTGTATGTATCTTCTGTTTGGTTTCCGCCGATCAATAAATTGCCATATTTTGTTTTCGCCCTTTGTTTCACTTTGAACACCATCCACTTAACTTTATCTTTTAGGTCTTCAAGGAGATTGTTTTTCGTCAAAAGAGGATGAGTTATTGTAGCTGATGACTCTTGGAACTCATTACCAATCTTTGGTGCGATGTTCTGCCACATGTAAGAAAGATCGTTTTTGTCAAAGGTGTGCTCGAAATCAAAAATGTACATAGCAATCGGGCGAGCATTTTGATTTCTAAAGAAATCGAACTGTGGTGGGAACACATACTTATCTTTTATCTTTTCGGCCATTTCTATGATGCTTTGATCTGTTACAGGCGGGAATATTTCTCCTACTTTTGTACTCCCTCCTTTCATTATATCTTCCACAACTAGAGAATATGTGCCCACTGTAGGTAATTCAAAGAAATTTCTAGATGTTTGGTTTGGTTTGACTACCAAGCTCTTTGTTTTATTTAGATCTTGTACGTCGATGAATGGGATGGCAACCACAGCTTCAAATACGGTTTTTGATTCAGCAAACTTTCCAATTTTTTCAGATTGTGCTGTAAATCCTACAATATCTTTTAAGGATCTTACATCCCCGCTGTTATATGTTCCATCAATATCTGAACCCGGAACTCGGTTGCTTAACCAAGTAGGATCAATATCATCTACTTCGAGATATATCCCTTCTTTTTCTTTCGGAACAAGCCCAAATTGATGCCATATCCCTAGAGGAGTGGTTGTTTTGCCATCATAACCATCCCAAGGATCACCGCTGTCTGACGGAAGAGCGACATCATCTAGATAATCCTTGGTGGCACTATCGAAGCCTTCCTTAGCATAGGGGCTGAAATTCAATACTGGTGTCTCGAACTTAGTCTGAATCGCCCAAACGGGCTTTAATAGGTCTGGATTCTCAACATCTTGCACAAACTTTTTGTTAAATAAGTTCACTGATGAGGTGATTTGCATAGCATAGTTATTGACCTTCTTTCTATGCATAGGATAATCAATGTTGTCACCGCTTGGCCATAAGTCATTCGATAAATCACCGTCAATTCTCCAAGAGACTACAGATGAGCTGGCAAAAATATCATCTAAACTAAATTGCCCTGAAGTATTTGCGGTATATAAAACATCTACCCAAGCTTCGCCATTATAATAAGGAGGGGTGTGAGACACATTATATCCGAACAAGCCATCATAGACCAAGGAGTCAGTAAAAACAGGAGAACCACCGGGTCCGGAGACCGTTGCACCATCAATTGTTCCATTAAAGGATCCCGTACCAGCTAGTGGTGGTCCGAATGCTGTGGGTCTGGAATACATATTTATGGTAGAAATTCTTAATTTATTGCTTGAAAAGCCTCTTGATCCGAGTCCGTCCAATATGGAATCTTCTGTGTAATATTCTTGAGGGACTGGATAATCTGTAGCATTCGCCTTTTCTCCTCTCATAGATCGCCTTAACTTCACCCTCAAGCCATAAGTGACTCCCTCTTCGACTTTTGTAGCTACATATTGCCCCTGTTGTTGGGACTCTAATGTGGTTAATTGAGAATCTTCTAAGAAGAGATTTGTCGTTTCTGCCAAAAAGTTATCAATTGCCCTCTTATACTTGCTTTGCGACTTAGAGGTCTTAGAATCCAGTTTTGAATTTATTCCTAAAGATGCGGAAGGGTGCGGCTCCATATCCATCAATGTTTGTCCAATCATAATATCTGGATTTAATATTGCTTCAAATGGGACTCGGTAATGCCAAGCGCCAGTATCAGTAGAGGCGGTTCCGATAGCATAGTAATCACTGTAATCAGATGCTGCGGGGGGGCCACCCGAATTATCGAAGTATCTAACGATTTCATAAGAACCAGTATAGATTGGGTAATCAACTGCTATTCCGGACTTAATAGTGTTGAATAAGATTCCCGGAGAAATCAAAGTAGTGTAAAACGGTCTTAATTTATTATTGACGGTCGGGTCATCTGATATTGGACCAAGAAGTGGATATTGCTTTACCGAGGAAGTCGCTACTAATATTTCTTGATAGTCTTCCTTTAGATATTCTGCTATCTCTAGAGTTCTTTCTGCGGGATAGAACCCATCGTAAGCGATAAACTTCTTTAAAGCCCTGCAGGAGAGGGAAATAGATTTTTCAAAAGCATCATCTACGTATTGGTCGTGATCTTCGGAAATAATATTGAACTTTTCCATAAAATCAGAGAAAGAATAAATTTGATAAAAATCGTCCTGTGAACTGTTATTGGGTGTATCTTCTGAGGTCTGTATAGAATATGGTGCCGTGTTGCCAGCACTATTTTTGTAGAGAACAGTTTCAGTATTTTGTTGATTTACTCCGAAGATGGAAAAAGAGGCGGTATTTGTAGTCAAAAATCCGTCGCTACTTTGCATATAATCGCTAATATGATTACTTACTCTAAATTCGGGAATTAATGACATGTCTTTATTTTTTAATCTCATATTATGGGCATATAAATCATATTTATCATAAAAAGGATTGCTTGGTGATGAAATGAACTGGCCATTATCAAAGTAGCCAGCCTGCTCATGGGCTTCAAATTTTGCATTTCCGCCAAAAAGAGACACATAGCCCACAGGACTATATGTGGCACCGGGCCATCCGGCACCATCTATCTCGGGAGAGTCTAAATAGAGACCTCCAGATAGTGTGGTTGCCCAAGTCAAGAAAGGTATAGGATTTTGATACCAATTCACTATCGTAAAAGGATTTACCACAGAATATTTTGATCCCATCATATGCTTTCTGGTGAATATAGGAGAAGGTCTTAGGTCACTGGAATCTCCTGTTGTTCCGCCAACAAGCTTAAAGGCAAAAGTATAGTCATTTTGTAGTTCACCGGCTTTTCCAAGCGATGCTGACTCGGCTATATATGTCGATAGTCCAGTTCCAAATTGTTCGGATGTGTCCAAAGCCCAAGCACTTTGAGAAACCACATAGCCTTGAGAGTTTGTTCCACCAAATTTGTCGTTTCCGAGAAGAGATCTAGCTTCACGAGAGTTTTTCCAGAAAGTATTTTTATAATTCACTCTCTCACGGTTTCTTTTAGTATACATATTGATGGCTGCAGGATAGACTTGCTCTTTATATGCCAAGTAACCCAACCCTTGAACCGGGTTCGATATGATATTTAATGCATTGTCTATATAAAGTGTTCTGATATCATTATAAGCAAGCTTAACGGAAGCATTGGATAGATTCAATTCTCTGTTAATTTCTCTGTTTGCGAAAAGTGTAGTCTCATTTCCGAAAGTGCTGTTGAGGAAAACATTATCAACAGCATTGTCTGGAGTTGCAACATCTAAAATTTGTGTCAATGCCTTATATTTCGATATGACGGGAGGATCTTGTTTTAATTTAAAGTCTCCGCTTTCAAGATTATAGGCAGTTAGATTAGAGGAGTTCCACTTTTTCACTAGTGGATTTTCATATCCCCTTGTTTGCTTCCAAGTTGGATGCTGATATGGTCCGTTTCTTTTTAGAATTACAGAATTAAATAAAGATGCGGTGGCTGACGAATCAAAAGAAGGAACCAAATCGTCATTCCAAGTGCTCACAATGCTCACATTATCTGGAGAAAAGCCAATGAATGAAGTTTTATATTCTAATGGTTCTCTAGTGTTCATATTTAACCAGTTATATGTTGTTGGTAAAAATTCCACTTCTTTTTGAGCCGGAACAACTGGGGGGCCGGGATCAAAAGGCGTGTCTACTAAATAAGACTTATCTTTACCAAATTTGGGGCCGTGTAGCAAAAAACCCAAAGTTTTCTTAAAAGAAACAAAATCACTTGCAGATGAGAAAGTTACTAAATCTCCTTCGCCATCATACGGAAGATATCCAAAAGTATCATAAGATAGTGCAGAAGCAGTAATCCAAGTGTATTGAATATCTGTTCTTGGGATTGGATGCTGGACATAATAATTATCGTAGACTGAAGCAGTTACGGTTGTTGAACCAGAATCCTTCATTTGTCTGATTGGATTGCGGTTTACTTGATAAATACTGGCTGTTCCAGCATAATTTAGGGAATTTACAGTGGATGGGCCGTTACCAATACCAAAAACATCTGAATAATAGCCGAATTGGTTAACATGAGAGGCCAAAAGTAGCCTATATGGGTCTCGAACCGTAGTATTTCTGTAATTTAAATTGTTATAGGGGGAAAACTCTGCTGCTTCTGGGTCCAATGCTGGGCCGCCATTGGAGTCTCCCGCTGTGTCTGGTGCTCCCGGTGAAGAAAATCTATTAACAAACACCCAAGGAGACTTTCCACGTTGGGGTTTCGCATAATCATCCATCCCAGCGACATAAGGAGATGGTATATATTCCACTTCAAAGCCGCCTGCCTTAACAAAAGCAACATTATTCTGAGTTCTGCTTACGGTTTGGACAATTTCATAGTCCTTGCTATAGTTTCCTATGCCGTAACTTGCCGTATCTGTCTTAATATTCTTAATATTTACAGATCTTTTGGCGACCATATCTCTGTATAGCATAGCACGGGGATGATTTACGGGTTGGTGAACGAATTTGATCGCCTTCGGAGAACCTTGAAACTCTAATTTCCAAGCTTCTGGTCGATTTAAAGCGGTATCGGTGCCATCATTGAGATCAATGTGCCTATGTTGGTTACCACCAACAAATTTTTGAGTGAATGGACCCTGCATCGGCACATCGCTGTCAATATATGAGTCTACATGAAGGTTTTCTATTCCAAATCCATCTTTTAGTCCAGAATTTACCAAGGATTGGTATCCTGTGGTCACAGAAGAACTAACTGCAACGAACGGAAGGAGTAAATCACCCTTACCGTCTAGGTATGGGTCCGAATCTAGCTCGCTTTCTGCTTTAAAAGCGAATTTTCTCTTTAAATTGAGGTCTAAATCGTCATTACATGCTTCAAATTCTTGAATATCTGCAGTTTTTGCAATAATTCCATTAGAATCTCCGAACTTTACTGATTTTCTGACCAATTCTCGCTTATTGTTCTCAATTGCGACACCTGATGTCACTATTTCTTCTTTTTTAACCGTATATTTAAGCGGATTTGAGTATTTTCTGTTAAGTGCAGACAAAGTTACAGACAAAATTTGCTGTCTTGCTGTGTCAAGACCCGAAATGCCGGTTGCAAGAGGTGGCTGATCCCTTTCTGCACGATTTTTCCACCAGAAACAAGCCTGATCTTGCGATCCATCGACTGGGTGATGTCCATCTTGCCAGTTATAAGTGAGTTTATTGATGCCTTCGATGCCAGCTTCGGGGTCATCCTGCTTGACATCTACAGTGGGGTACTTGTTCCAATATTTATTTCTTTCAAGTATGTGACTTTCGACGGTTGTTCTGATTCCATCCTGTTTAACTGCACTGGCTGGGAACAAATCCATCAGCATTTGGCCTAAAGAATCATCAATCCACTTGTAATATTCGATATATCTTTCAATATTTGGTGTGTTCTCTACATTCTCAAAGAAAAGAGAGCGTAGTTTATTCATTGATTTATATTCTTGGCGGTATCTGTTGACAGGATCGCCGATAAGGTTGTTAAAATCTAAAATAGAGGCAAAGTAATTAACAATTTCTTGTGTAATCGACGAGTACATGCTTTTTTCAACCATATAGTAGAAGTTGGTTGGTCTATTTTGGCGAGTAAAGAGCTGTTCGTCAGCTATATTAAATACTTTGACTGTATCATAAGCATTAACAATCTCTGGGGTTGTTTGTTTTCCTACTGGAATGAAATCTACGTTAATTACACTGGTATCATTGGGATAAAGAAAGTCAGCACGGCCAGTATGTTGTTTACCAACAACATTACCCATCCAAGAATATCTTTCTGTTATCTCGGCAGATCCAGATGAGTAATCCAGAACATTGAATCCAGCATCAGGAGTGGTAGGGACACCAGAGCCATTGTCAGATCCAGTGATCTGATCAAATCTCCAATGCAATGCTAGAGTTTCCATCTCCGGAATCTCTGTACCTGTTAATGAGGTGACAAAGTTATAAGAGTTGCGATAAGGATTTCTCGATCCAAAGTTTTCGGTATCTCTTCCGTGAGATTTGATTACGTCATTGTCTAGATAGGTGGTCCAATATCTCACACTTCCCAATCTTATGTCCGAAGCATGAATGTTCGATCCAGTAAAGTCTTGTCGGTGTGCTCCGGCATACAATCTCTTGGGTTGATTTAAAAGTTTACTTCCATCTAAGACGATTTCTGTGCTTAAGTTTACCTCATCTTGGATGGTATCTAGGATAGAATTGATAGCATAAAGTTCTAAAGTATAGTTTGTTGTGGCAGAGCCAGATACCAAGTTGGCCTGATGTTGTGTCGGCTTTAACCTTACAGCCACATTCCATTTTTTATTGTCGTATAGGTCTTTAATGGTATCGCTTTGTACCGATACTCCATAATAAGAACTGGTGAGAAGGAAATATCCATCTGATATGTTCCCGTTTGTATCCGGTTTGACGGCATATAGCTGTAAATCGTAGTCACTTGCGGGCCAAGTAAAGTCCGTAGGAGTGGATGCATCAGCTGTATGGAAACCAAAAATAGATGAAGTGACGAAAGGTGTGGGGTAAAAGCTGTTTTGGCTAATGGTTTTCTTTTTCGGCAGCACAAATTCTGCTTCAGTTGTAAATGCTGTGTAATTCTCTAGAGATCCCTGCGAGGCGGAAATAAAAGATACAGAATCTGGAATAGCCGAAGATGTTTGCTGGTATATTGATGCGTAAAAAGAATCAGGTCTGTAAAAATCTACAAACCTCTTTTTGGCTGTCGAGAATTTGTACTCTTCATTTAGATCATACACAAGATTATTTGCATATGCATTTATCTTTACGAGGTCTTCGTCGATGCCGTAACATCTGATAAGGTTCCTAAAAGCCTTCTCCGTGCCCTTCGATTTGTAAATGTCTACAATGTTGTTATAGACATTCTTATATATGATGTTCTTCACATCGAATAAGTCTTCTTCAAAGTTTTTGGTTTCATCTCGTGTAAAGATCTGATTTAAGACATCGGCACTGGTGAACATGTTAGTTGCCACCATACCAGTATTGTTAACCAGCTCGTTTGCAAATGGTATTTCTTTGTTGCTTGAGCTTACGTATGTTACATTTTTTAAAGTGTTTAGTTGTTCTATCTGGAGATGTAGAGTATCGAAATAGGAAGACATTATTTGTGTTAACTGTTTCAAGTTCCCACTGTAGTTCTCGTCTTCTTCCACAATCCAGTTTGGAAAATTACCATATAGAGACGCTGGGTTATTATAATCGTGATAGGATCCAGAAGCTTTAAGTTCTGTCAAGGTGTTGGAAACAAGAGGATTCTCTATGTAAATAATGGGATCTTTGAATTCTGATGGGGCTGCTCCAGCAAGAACCATGGCCGATTGTGTACTTCTGGAAGAAGTGTTGTATCCTGTCCAAGATCCGTTTGTTACTCGGCCAGAATAGTCAAGAACAACAGAATCTATAGAAGCGATACCAGATATACCTTCATTGAATTTAAAGTAGACTCCAAGATCAGCATTGGCAACATCTTGATTTGAGCCACCATCTACTTGAGTGAACCAGTATCTGCCTATCTCTTTAGATGTTCTTTTTGTTTTCCAGAATCTAAATTCGTCTAATGATCCAGATAACTTACCCCATCCTTGATCGGCATAGGCAGCACCGGAGATGCGAGCAGGACTTGTCAGGGCTCCAATGCTAGATTGCAAAGACCCTGTTATCTCTTCTAGTGATAACCCGGCTGCGGATTTGGATTCCAACAGTTGGCTATTTTTATAAAAATCAACATTCAGATCAGAGCCAGAGTTATACATTCTGAATGCATAGTGACTAAAAGTCTGTAAAGTAGAGGGGGTGGTTGCAGAGCCAAATACCTCTTCTTCATAAGGAGATGAAGTTCCTGACTGAACCGTTAAAAGAAAGTTATTATTTAAGGTGTTTGTCAGCTGAAGCAGGACTCTTCCATATGAAGCATCTCCTGTATCAGCACCGTTCCACAGGTCAAAAATAACTTCTTTTTCTGTCTTCGATGCATCAAATGCATCCTTTTTAAGCCAGAATTCTACTGTTACACCATTATCAAAATTTGTTTTAAGATTGCTTTCTCGTGTACCCGTTCCTGCAAATCCTTTGTCATCGTAAATATCAGTATCGTACTTGTTAGAATCGTCAAATGTTTGGCTAAGTTTTTTACCAATCATCCCCTCAGAGGCCGTATGTGGGCCTCCAACAAAATCGATATGCTCTTTAGTGGTTGGATTTCCATAACCTTGTGAGAGAGCACCAGAGCGGGTTCCCCAGCCTGTTGCAGATACGGTAATAAACCCGTTTGTTCGGGGGTATTTGTTTTCCAGCAGCCACAGATCCATATAAGTAGATTCGTTTAAGAACTGGTTCTTTTCACGAGACGAACCATCATATGGATATTCTTCATATATTCTGGAGACTGCATCTTCATAATATTTTTCTGCAGAACCATATCGAGCAAAGCTTTCCGGATTTGAAAAGTCTACTTGTGGAATAAATCTTTTTCTATTCTCCCAAGTTTCTTTTACATTATCTAGAGACTCACCATCTTCTCGGATTTCTTCTGGTGTTTCTGCAAATATTTCTGTTGGGTTTTTTCCGTCAAAAAGGTTTCTTATGCTCATACTTCTTCTACCCTGAATTTCCAAATATGTGGTTGTTCTACATAGCTATTTACAGTTTCTTCATAGTATGCAATTTTAATCCCATATGAATATCCGGGCTCTAAAAGATTCATGCTTAAATCAAAATAATTTCCGCTGACATCGAAAGACATTTCTGTTCCCTTTGTACTACCCGTATCGTATGGAATAACAACCAAATCGTCTGTTAATCTGTGAACCTGATAGGATCCACTTTCAATGATTAAAGTGTCTATCTTTTTGGATGCTACTGTATAAATAGTTGGGCTCCAATCTTTTTCACGAACATAAAATTCAAATCTTGGTGTCTCATGTGTGTAATAGATTGATCTCAAATTTGTGAGGGTTGACACATAAGTTGGATACGGGCTATAACCTGATGCTTGATGTGTCTTAACTTCAACGGTTCCTGTATAGTAACAATTTGAGAAACCAGCATCAAACCATCGATCGTAAACAACACTAGCTGTTGTGTCGAGAGCAAATGAGGCTGAATAAATACCTGTAGAAACTCTGCCTCCGACGATAGGAGAAGAATTTAGTTGTTCTCCTCCAGATGAAGAAGTAAAAACTCTGATTCCTAAAGTTGTGGCTCCGGGAATATCCCTCAATCTTCCGCCGATTGCGTTATAGAGATATAATGTTCTTTCGTTTTCTGATGCCGGGAGCAATGATGAACTTGCATAAAAGTTTCCTCGGTCATCCTTTACGGCAGAATCCCACACTGCCTCGATCGTAGGTCTCTTAAAGAAAAATTCAGAACCTCTTCCGAAAAATTTCTTTGTATAATATGTCTCGGTTGCACCAGCTCTATTAATAATTTCATTGCTATCAGTTGGTACGGTGCCTTCTTGCCCTACACACTTGCCGCTAACGATGGCCATATTTCCTGACCCAGTTGCATAAAGATTGAGAGTTCCGGCTCGATCATGTATACTGATTTCTGTAGGTGGGGTTCCTAACTTAATCTCATCTCTAGGGTCATCTCCGTGAACCCACCAGTTCAGCAGATTTCCGTAAGTAGAAAGCTCCTTAATTGGTGCAGGACAGTCGCTATTATAAAGCTCTGTAACTTCAGATGGTGAAAGAACTTTGTCAAAATAGGCCACATCGTCTATTAATCCAAGCCAATTATTAGTGTCTCCAGTGCGAGATCCACCGATGGCAAACATATCAAAATTTACTGCCGGAGTTGTTCCTCCAGCTGGTATGGAACTGCTCCAAGTATCCTGCGCATTATCGACATACAATACTGGCTCGCTGTTGTCTCCAGCATCTGTTAATACAATGTGTGACCAAGTATCTGCTACCAAGGCAGCTGTTGATGTGTAAGCTGATTGCCCTGCACCATCGTAATCTCTTTGATAAAAAAGCTTTCCGTCTGTGTTTAATCGTAAGACTCGACCAGAGGAGGCAAACCCTTCTTGTTGCCAAAAAAGCATATATCTCACTGTTCCGATAGTATCTGGTTTAACCCACATAGAAATGCTAGTTGCACCGGTTAATTGCATATTTTGAGCAGATCCAGATAAAAAGGCCAAAGTATCGAAGTCCACTGATTCTCTTGGGTAATATCTGGAATAATATGCTTCTTGGCTGGATGTGAGATGAACACCGACACCATAATTAGGAGTTGTCCCGGCGATCCATTCTTCTACTAAGCTTGTAATATCGATCTTTAAATCTTCGTTTCCTATGGGAAAAGTTTGAGAGTATACAGGAGAATCTAAATAGTCTCCACCCTCACGCAACCAAGGTGTGTTAGCTGCCGAATTTACCCAGTTTGAGCCGTTTCCATTATTGGTAACATCCTTATATTCTTCCATATCCAACCCTGTGCCCTCTTGCCAAGAACTGGAAACAGGGAGAACTGTTAGCTTTAATTCTCTAGGGGTGGTCTGATTGTTTGGAGCATTGTACATATTAAGAACAAAGCTTACTTTTCCAGATTCTGGAATTAATTCATTGGATCGATCGGCTATAATTTCATTAACAGGAAACTCGATTAAAATTCTCTCTAACTCTGTAGAAGTAGCAGAAGCTTGCCCATAGATGGAAAATGTTTCCATAACATCAGATAATCCCATATTTGCCCCAGTTCCCCTTGTAATAAGATTTTGCTGGAAAGCATTTGTTATAGTGTTATCTTTATTTGCGTAATATTTTTTAATAGCCATTATTTTACAACCCCAGTTATATCGACATTTGGAAACTTAATTTCCAAACAAACATTAAGAGGGCAAGCAAGATATCTCCCATCGGCAGATAAATTTGCTCCGATGTCGTATTGAACTTGGGAGTATTTGCTTCCTCTTCGATCAGTTACTCTAACATTTTGTGTATCGATTACTCCGTTAACACGATTTAATTCAAAGTACACATCTGTGAGATAGAATGGCTGACCCATTGTTAATTTTTCTCTAAATTTTTCTCTTAAAATTTGTAAACACCTGTTATATACATCGGATTTATTGAAATCCGGATCACCGATCACTTCAAAGTCGATACCAATGTTTACTACTTTTCCATCTATGATGTCTACGGTATCATTAATCATTTTATAGTTGGACAACCAAACTCTTAAATTTTCTTTCATCATGCTTGTTGGTGCGATTAGGTTACCACTTCCGTTAACTGTAAGAGTATATAAGTTCAAGTTTCTCTTGAAGGAATCATCATCGACGACGACGGAACATCTTGTTATAGATCCAAATTTTGCAGGCATAGCATATGTTAATGCTTCATAATCTTTTCCGGTTACAGCCCTGCCTTGTGTTGCAAAATAAGAAATAGCTCTTTGTTTTATTTCTTCGCTAGTTGGAGCGACAGCACTTCCCCTAATAACATCTTCGTTGATACATTCTATAGATCTTCTAACTGAAGATATCTTTGAAGATTGTAAAGAAACAAGGTCTTTAAACTCGATTATTAAACTTGTTATGTTATTGATCGAACCAACAGAAGCATTTGGATTTTGACTTGAGTTCTTTCGATATCTTACGCTTATTTGTGTGTTGGATGGGGATATTCCCAGCTTATCACTGTTCAATAATTTTGAAGGATCAAGACGAATGTCGGTTACATAATCTCTTCCATACAGCTCCAAGGAAACAGAAGATGGGTCAGCAACGGAGTTGGTGGTAAGCTCGTCTTCTGATCCAAAACCAAACTGCAAGTAGTAATCTATACCGTCATACTCGAAGACAAATCTTCTAGGAACCGATACAGGTCTTAAAAATTCTCTTACATTTTCAGAATCTACACCTTTGTTGGAGAAAGCTTTGTAAACTACATTCTGTGCAAGATTCTCTACTTGGAAGTATTCATTTCCGTCAGAATCTTCTACAGACAATATCTCGACAACATTGGTATCATTTAAAATAATTTTCCTAAATCTCTGATACTCTCCAACAGATATGATTGTTCTTTCTATATTGCCAGAGATTATCTTTCCTTTTGATCTGATAGCATAAAAGTTAGGGACACCGGTTGCAGGATCAATTCTACCTGCCACGACTTCGTTTGAAGAATCATCAAATCTAATGTCCTCTGTTAAAATAAAGTTATCTCCACCTTCTGATGAAAATGTTGAACCCTGTCTTATGATGGGTGCATAATTTAAGTCCGGACCCAAGCCTAAATCGTTTGCTGGAACCAGTACATACAAGGTTATTTCTCCCGAAGAAGTGGCTACATTTTGATACTTATAGCCCATTTGACGTGATAAGTTGATAACATTCTTCTGCTCAATTGCAGTTGTAAGAAATGATTCATTGGTCTGATAGTCCAAGTAAAAAGACATGACATCTCCGACATAAGAAACCATATCCATCATCAAAGATCCAAATGAAGCTTCGTTGAAATCCTGATATACTTCTGGATAATATCTTTTTGCGTAGTCTACCAAGGATTCCTTGATGGAATTAAAATCTCTTGATGTATAATCTATTGGGGTCTTTTTCTTGGCCATTTATTAGGTTCCTTATATGCCTGTAGCAGAGCTATCTTGGGGTGCTAAATTTAATATTAGCTTTTCTTCGCCAGAGATCGAAGGTATGAAGTAATCTATAGTTAACTGGTAAGTGTTTGATAGATCTGTTCTTTCAAATAAATCGATATTTGATATTTTTATGTAAGGCAAATATGACTCGACTTGAGACAAAATTCTATTCTTTATTGCTCCAGACTCAAAAACCCCTTCTTGTTCGAAAATAAATCTTGAAATGCCGACACCAAAGTCTGGATTCATTATTCTTTCACCGGGATTGGTTAAAACAAGCATTTTTAAATTTTGACTGCCTACTGATTTTATGGTTTTTAAAAGACCATATGGGCCATCAGTAGGGTCATATTGAAGTGGAAGTTTTGCTGAGTATCCGTAAGCCAATCTAAATTTTCTCCAGAGTATTTACTATGAATCTTTTAGTATCGTTCAGTACCTTCTCGCCCTTGTCTTGCCAATTCGTTACTGTACTATCAAATAGTGCCGTAGGATTGGGATTGTTGGACAAGAAATTTCCAAACTCTTCATCAATATAAATAGTGGTTAGGGATATTAAATTTTCAATATTCATACCTCGATAATAAAAATTTAAAAAATCGTCTATTTCAGATAAGTCTTTTTTCATAGAAGCATCGTTGTATTCATCAACAATCTTGGAATTGATTTCAGTATCGGGTATGGGCTTTTCATAAACAACTAAAGGAGAAAGGAAATATTTTTCTGTTTCTGTAGAGTCCGAATCTGATATTAATGTGAAGCCTTTCATCTGTTCTCTTGAAGATAAACTTATGTCAGCATCTGCTTTCGAAAAATCGAAAATAGATGAAATTCTTATTCCGAAAGACCAGCTTTCCCAGTGATCACTAATGTTCCCTTCTAACGGATTTCTTCTCAAATAATCTTTGAAATCATCAAGATTTTGAACACCACTTGGCAAACCAGAAGAGGCTCCCTTTAGCATTATGTATTTTTCCAGAGTCAAGCCCTTTTCTAATTCTCCAGATTTATCAACATCACTAACAACATTGTTGACACTCGAAAGTAATGACTCATTGAAGATGTAATTATAAATTGTGTCAGTCTTATTTATTGAAGGAAAGGTGTTGCCCTCAATGACCGACATATTCTTTTGAAATTCTCTTATATATTGTTTTGAAACACTTTTGACAAAAAACTTAGCTATGCTTTCCATATCCTTTTCATTTCTTTCCAAATTCTCTTTTCTATTCCCTTTCTCTCCACTGACCCAGTTCTTTATGTTAATATTTATTTTGTCAATATTGGCTTGCAATTCTGCAGAAAAAGGAGGTATAATTCCCTCATTTGAGGCGGTAAAAGAAACTTGAACTAACTTTTCCAATGTCTTTAGTCTTCTTCTGTCATTCGAAAAATTATCAATGGTGGATTCAAATTTTTGATATATATAATCTCCTAACATCTCGTAATCATTCAGTAAATCTGCACCAAAAGCTTCGTAAACTGGCAAGCTCTTTAATAAAATTTCAGAGGAAACTGTGTTGACCAATAGTGAAAAAGAAGCGTAAGCGATGGCTATTTCTTCTTTGGATTTCAAGGGCCGAAAAGGAATGTAAGATTTCTCTTGCTCTACATTCTCAAGCAGTCCATAGAGATCCTTAGTATCTTTAATTATTTTTTCTTCTCCAAGAATTAGCCCAACATACTCTTCGTTTCTTTCAACTGCTGAGTATATCTTCTGCCAGTTGCCCACATATGTTCGGGGTGATGCCAGCAGCTTACTTTGCATGTCTTCGAAGTATTCTTCTACGATGGATGAAAGGACTCCGTTGGAAATAAAGTTTCTAGAAACCTTTTGGTTTAAGCTATCTCTAAGGATGTCTTGATTTTTTTCCAAGAGATATTGCACCCTATTGGCTCCTGACTCAAACTCCCCTTCATACTTTTCAGTTGGTATTATTACAGAATCGTCACTAGCGATTTCTAGTTCGTTCTTCTGTTCTTTGTATTTTATTCCAGTGCCTTGGGCGAATGATACCGATACATTATTTGATGATTTTATCGGAGAATATTGAGATGATGTTATTTTTGAATTGATTAGTCCAGAAATACTTGGATCATCTAGGGTAGCTCCAAAGAAAGATTGTAGCTGTCTTCTATTCTTTCCTACTCCAAATTGATCGACCAAAATTAAGTCAAACAAACCTTTAGAGTTATAGAGGTCATTTCTGTAATTTTTAGAGGCTACTCGTATCTGATTTTCGATTACTGGCTCAAACATTTTACCCATTTCGGCAGCAATTCTACTGAATATTGGACCAGTCTTTGACTTGATCATTTCACCCACTTGACCAATTACAGCACCTTGTGGGTTTCCTACAGTATTGACTGCAAAACAAATCTTGTCCTTTTGAATATCTTTCAGAGTGTTTTTCATTTCTTCTATTTGTTTATCTGAAATCTCTGGCTTATTTCTAGCATAAGCCATACCCAAACTATCAAAATCTTCTCCACAATATGATATGGTGGTGGGTGCAGGTTGTCTAACTTCGTCGTAAAAGCCACTCTCTATTTCATTAACATCCATTAATTGACCAAGAGACAAGAAAAACTGATCTATCTCCGAGTAGCTTCTTAAAAATTGTGAAATGTTTGTATCACTAGCTAATTCGATAACTTTTTGGTATACGGTTTCTTCTGCTTCGCCCCTGTATAACCTTATCTTGTCATATCTTCCCAGTGCTACTGAGCATGATTTAAGAAAAGTATCGACATCTTCTAAGCTTAATGGGCTAACAGAGTATTGTAAAGGGTATTTGTCTTGAAAAATTGTCCTAACTGACTCGTTAACTACTCTAAAATTACTGGTCGTATCATTACAGAAATTATAAATATCTGTCTGAATTGTGTTTTCATTCTGGAACAGGTCTGGTATATATTGTCTTTGTTTGAAATAGTCGCCATCAAACGATGCACCTGCAGCGATTATTTGAAACACTTGTCTCATAGATGATATAACTGTCCTGACAGTTAGATTGATAATAATATTTTTTAATTCTTCTACAAGTATAGTTCCAATGTCCGAGGGTTTAAAAGTAAAACTAGCGTTTGATTTAGGGATATCCTCCAGTTCTGGTAGATTTACTCTTTTTTGACACCAGTTCGATTCGAATGACACTCCTATATTTGGCATAGGAACTTTGCATTTGTTTAAAATCCCCTTTGTCATATCTGTGAAGAAGTTTAACCAACCCATTTCATCAGGAAAGGTATTAACTAAAATATTTAAAAGGTCTTCCCCCTTTACACTGGCAGCGATTGAATTTCTAAAGGCCGTGAATCTAAAATCAATATCTGTATCTTTCATTGGGGTTTTTATTTTTAAGGTATATTTTTCTGATATAGCATCATCTGTGTCTAAATCTTTTCGGTAGTCCGGAGGTATATATCCTGCAGTATTCCAAGGAGGGATGGTATCTCCGACAAATTTTCTATAACGCTCCAAGATCTCGGCATTGACTCCTAATCTTTGTACCTCTTGCCAAAGTTTAGAAACTTTATCATTGTTTAAATTTTCTACAGCGCATTTTGATAGCTCATCAGCATATTCTTGCTCGTCCATATATGCAAAAACAGTATTCATCACTAAAGAAGTCAAATCTCCAATTCCGCAGACACCCATCCTATTAAGAAAATTTCTACCAAGACTTTTTAAAGCCTCATCCCCCTGATCGGTGGCTACCTTTTCCAGCACTTCCGGTAAGTTTTGAAAGAATGCATCGCTAACGGATAAAGATAGCTTATTTGCAAAGTTTGCTTTTTTTCCTTCTTCTCTTTCTAACTTTGCGTCAATCCGATCTTTTTCTTCTGGTGTCATGCAGGGAGTTCTATACACACTGTTCAGAATTTCTTTTTGAAGCAGTTTAACTGAGCGATTGTTTATTTCTTTTAAAGAAGCAAACTCGACTTCTACATCTGAATTTTTGACAGAAAAGGATTTACCCAAATCTCCAGATCGTGAGATTATATTGGTTGATCTCCTCTCCTTCTTTCTCTTATTTAGAAAATATTTCTCCACAATTGTTTGATAATTTTGAAAATTTGATTTTATATCCTCTTCTAATTCCGACAATCTGGTTATAAAAACAACTGTTTGTTCGTTGTTCTGTGGATAAGAGCTAATATATTCTGTTAGCAAATATTTTAATCTTACAGAATCGATCTCTTTTGATAGAATTATGTCCACTATGGATGGTGTCCCATTGAAAGATATTTGCATTCTAGAATAATTTGATAAACTTAAGTCGTTTGCTTCGACTAGAGACTTGAGGTTGTCACCAAATTTATAAAGACCTTCAGATTCCATCAAAAAATCTACATTCTGAAAAGCATTAGAAGAATCTTTAAAAATATCAGCTATATATTGAGATTGATAATCTTTAAATTTCTCGGCTATATTCTCTAATTTGGTGAAAAAAGTATTTAAATTATATACTACCTCTAGTAAGTCGGGCGCGTTGCTTGGGGCCAACTCTCTCAAGCTATCAAATTCTGACGCATTTATTCCAAATAGTAATTTTTCTCTCATGAGAGGAGAGGGATCGATGTATTTACCCAAAATCACTATTTTATCTGAAAGATCTTTTTGTCCGATTCCCTTGTTTAAATTTGAGCATATATTCAAAATAAAAGCTTCATAATATTTGGAAGCCTTTTCTTTAATCTGCTCATCTGGGATTACTTGAACATCAGTTAAAATAGTTGATGTATATTGGCCTGTTTTGGAATTATAATAAATTTTTCCAGACTTTGTATTAGTCCAGTCTTGAGGAGTTTCTGGGAATATGGCTTTCATTTAATTTGTCCTATTTAGGTCACTGTTTACACTAGAGAAGCCCAGTGCTGATAAATAGTTTATGTCATCAAATAATAAATTAATCTTATTTACAGTTCCATTCATAATACCCATGACAGTATTGTCGGTAAAATTCAAAGCTAGTCCACCCAATAGAACTGCTGAAGGGGCTGCACCGGGTAAGCCAGTGGTTGGATCTATCCCTAAAGGGTGGGAATGCGACTGTAACAATAATATGGAATTATTATGAACCTGAGCTAAATTAATCACAGCATTTGTTAACTCATTTATTCTTTTTATAACTTTCTTCATCGAATCCACATGATTATCTCCGAGCACGAGGGGTTGTAAATTCTCAATATAAGTTCCTGCTATCAATTCAATACCAGACCCACTTCTTATCTTTCCGTCTTTGGAGTTTCTCTCACCATATTGACCTGTCGTTAGCTTGATTCCTGTTTTGCCTTTCAAGGCGATTACATCGGCTTGGGCGCCAAATCCAGACTTTGCCTCTTGTCTGATGTTATCTCCTTTGGGCATTGAAAAATTATCCTCCAGATCTGTGGTTTCACTGATATATATTCTTGCTGCATCGGACGAGAAATTATCATTGACATAGAAATTCGAGTCCATTGGACCACGGCCACATACAAGATCAATACTAGAAGCAGGTGTCCCGAAAGCAGAATATCCCGTACCCGGACCTTGTGGTGCATCTTCACAAATGTTTATGAATCCGTTATTGTGATTTAATATTTTACTGGACTTGATTGAATTGTATGCTGGAAGTTCTCTGAAAGCCGGGGTTCCATTTATGCCTAATTTTTCTGATCCTTTGCTTGATCTAGCATTTTGCTGTGTAGGGCTTTGATAAGGTTCCAAAGAAGCATTGGTGTATACAGAATTTTCTTTTGGTAATATTTTTTGACTCATGTTATTTTTTTACCTTCTGTATTAGTATTTGCTGCAACCTGCTCTACGACCTCTCTAGTTGGAAGTTGAGTATCCAACCTGCGTAAAGTGTCTGAATCTCCCTTAAATCTTGCTATGTTTGGATATCGAAACATTAATGGATCTGCTGCACCAACTGAATATGTAGCATTGCCATCAAACTTTTTATCTTTTATTACATATGTATCGTAAGTATCGACTCCGTTGACTTTTTTAGAAACGAGTATTTCAAAATGCAAGTGGGCACCCGTTGTGCCTCCAGCACCGGGCCAGTTTGGTTCCCCACCCATATATCCTATTACATCTCCAGCCTTTACTTTATCTCCAACCTGTAGTCGGCCAGCATTATTTTCTCCAATGAGAAAAAGGTGCATCGATCTAGTTTTTACCGAGTAAGTAGCCTTCTTATCAGAGGGCAAATCGTGATTTATTGTAACATAAGCTATTTTTGTAGTTTTTGGCTGTCCTGTTCTTGGTCCAACCTGTGAAACTACACCATCTGCTATTGCAACTATTGGATACCCAGCTTTAATTCCAATATCTATTCCATAGTGCCATCGATAAGTCCTATCAACAGGATGAATCCTTGGCCCAAATTTAGAACCAACTCTTATCGATTTACCAAAGTTTGGGGGTGCTGCACAGGGATTGTAGATTGGACTCCAAAATTTAGATATTTCCTCCACTATGGATCCTTTAGAGGTACTTACAGTTTCCATAGTAGACCCCTCTTTCTTGCTGGCTTGTTCTTCATTTATTATTGCATTATCATTTCCGGGCCACTGATCTGTCACATTAAAAGATCCGATTGAGGAGAACAATTCCGGAAAGCCAGTATAGCCAGCTCTTGTCATTTTAAGAAGCTTTGCTTTATCTTGTGTTTGGTCTGTGTACAAAATGTCAAAAAATTGACCAGCTTGGGGATTTATTCCCTCTGACAAAGAATTAAGTGTAGTTTGTGTATGAAGCTCTCTAGAGATTTCTTTTTTGAAATTCCCAACAGGATCATCTTTGTGTTTCCAAGGAGGGTCTATAAAATAATTTTTTGACTCAGCATTTCTGGTATATACCTTTGTTAATTCCACTGCCGTATCTGTGGTATTCACAGTAGATGTCGAATATTTCAACTTTTCATATTCTGACACAGGAGAGGTCGCAATAATAAGAGAAGTTCTATTTTGGACTCCTTCTAAGATATTTTGATCTCTTCTTACCAAATTAGATAAAGTTTGACTTGAAAATGCTGTACCTGCAGCCTCCGATAAGATAGTATTAGTATATCTAGAGTCTTTCTTTTTCCAAGGGTTTTGGTTTCCGGGAATCTCTAAAGTATCTAATTCTTCTGCTAATTGTTCCGAATCTTTATCAGCCATCACGATCTCCCTGCAAAAGATCAAAGATATCTTTTTTATCGTCTGCAGTTAATCCAGTCTCTTTCTTCTCCACTCTTTTAAGTAGGGTTGAGATTTTGACTAATTGCTCGTTTGATCGTTGCAGGGTTTCCACGTACTTAGCAGCGGTGATTCCGACCTCTCTGTGTCTTTCCTCACTCTTGCTTAAATAAACCATAACATCATCTAACAAACGCTTGGTAACATCTCTGTCCAAGCGAATATTGTTAATGGCTTCTTCTAATATTTCATCTACTTTCTTTTTCATATTTCATAGATCCCCTCGATCCCATTTCGTTTTGAATATACGATACTTCTTTCGCATTTTATTTAGAGAGTTCACAATTTGCTTTGTGTTTAGTCCGGTTATCTCTCTCATATACAAATAAATAGCTTTCTTATTAAAAATTTCGATATCGTCTGGAGATTCTAGTAATATTTTTATTGCTTCGAGAACTTTCTTTTCATTTTCTTTTAGTTTATCGGTATCCCAATGTCCAATCTCTGTCCATAAATGGGTCCAAAATTCGTCCTTCTCTCTCTCTTCGTCGTAACTATTGTGCACGGCGATGTGCTTCAGTTTCTGCTCCTTTGGAAGCTCATCGATTTCGATTTCTCGTTGGTTTTTCTTTTTATTTTTCTTAACCTTTTGAATGAACCAGTTCTTTGTTATGACTGAAAAATAGGAGAAAGCTTTGGAACCTTTATCGGGATTAAATTTTCCCAATACGGTCATTAACCAGATTTTGCACTCTTCTCTTAGAATATCAATATTTGGAAGAGTCGTAAATTTATAAGTAAAGACAATTTTATCAACCATTTGATCAAAAGCTGGCTGGAGAAGCTTTACATACAGCTCCTCTCGCCTTCTCATTGTTGTTTCTTCTAGGCAGTACTCAATAATGGCATCTTCATGCACTTTGGTAAAGTACTTTTTTGAATTCTTACTTCTTCTTATTCTTCTACGCTTCTTAGGACTCTTGCTCGAACTCGTCGCTGTAGTCATATTCTTCCTCATCTTGGAGGAGAAGGTCATACGATTCAAATACCGTAATAATATCTATAGCATGTCTCAAGAGATGTCTTAAAGTTTCATCTCCGTAGTATGCCTCTAGCTCATAAACACCTTTAAGGTGATCCGTAAATCTTTTCATTATTATTGAAATTTCTTTCAACTCTTCATCGTATTCAGCAATTTGCTTCAGACTCTTCCAAGAGAACCAAATAAGAAAAATATTTATAGTTACTGATAATAATAGTATTAAAGATAGTATTGCATAAATCATATGACCAACTCACTCCTTATATTCTTGGCCATGCAGCCGTTTTTTCTCTTGTTGAATAGATTTTTTATTTTTTTCAATATATTCTTCAACAATAGAACCCGTCTTTCGTTCGGTTTTTTGTTTTGTTTTTTCAATATAAGTTGGGATACTGGGTACACGAGTGAACTCGGAAGACTCACAAGCAATGCAAGCCTCTACGAGATCAGTCATTGAGTGCAACAACTCAAAATAATCATCACACTCTTCACAATAGTAATTATACCTCGGCATCTACCGTTTCTTCATCATTGAATTCAAGAACGGGTGGATTTTCCACGACTAATCCGTCATCAGTTTCAGTAAAAACGAAACCTTGGAGAACAGGTGTGATATCACTTTGTTCCATCAGTGATTTTTGCAGGGCGATCATAACAGCACCCAAAGCTTGATTTGACAATTGCATTTAGATAAACTCCTCTATTAAATGTTATGTATATATTATAACACCCAATCTGCTCATTGTCAAGGAAAAACCTTGATTATTTTAAAATTTATTTAACCAAGCGGCCAATGCTGGCATTTTAGTGGTAATAAATTGCTCTTTTTCTAAAATTTGAGGATTTCTTCCTTGTGTATTTGGACATACCAAATATTTAACATTATTGGAAAATTGCGAACAAAGCTCAACTAGCTCATGAGGCTTATATTCTCTAATATGATATTTATTTTGGCACCCAAAAACATCAAAGTTAGGAGTTGTAATAAACAAGGATTCCTTACATATTTTGAATAAATTTTCCATAAAAGTCTTATCATCTGGAATGTGCTCGATAACATCGAAACAAGTTACGATATCATAGCTCAAATTTTCTATTTCCTCAATGCCCACTTTTATATCAGCTTCTAAATCTGGTGCCGGTTCTTGTAACGTCACAATATTTCCGTTTCTTGATAATCTGGCCCTTGAATTACCCAAGCCGCTACCAACATCAAGTATGGATTTTTTTGCAACCACGGTGCCGACAAAATCTTGCCATCCAGTTTGTGAATCTCTTCTACCTTCAGATCCGCCTTGGAAGGCTAGATCTACGAAATTATCATTTTTATACATTATATATATCCTTAACTCTTTTTAACATTTCATAGTGATATTGGAAATGATTAGGCTCTAAACTAAGAGATCTGTTATCATCTTTTACCAGTGTGGAGGGTTTTGTTAACATCTTTTCATAGCTATTACAGTTTGTAAAAAGTAGATCAGCCTCCCTATACAATATCTGATCTTCTCCAAATTCCTTTAAATAATCTTCAAATACATTTAAGCAACTTTTATTAAAGATGGAACCCCACCCTACAAATTTATTTCTAGGAATATCTTCCATATGTGTCCGAGGGCATACGGAAACTATGTCAGATAATGTCTCTTTTTTTCTATTGTATAATTTTTCAAAATCTATGATATTCCAATCGTCATCTTGAACAAAAATTTTATTATTTCTGGCTAGGGATGCTCCCAAATATCTTCCAAAAGTTATCTTATTTACGTGAGAATTTACAATAGTAATGTCACTAAATTCAAACATTTCTCTTGTATATTGAAAATCTGGATTATTGTTCCACAGAATTATTTCGTCAATATTTTTAATTTTAGAAGCCTGATTTACCAATGTTTGTGTAGACTCCGCCCTTTTCCAAACAAGTAATACAGCACTCACTTTAAAATCTTCTTTTTTGTTATTATCTTTTGAGTGGCTAATATTTTCTGACATTATTGTCATAGTTTCAAGTGTTTTTTGTCTTACTGCTTCTAAAAGGTCTCTTCCCTTATTATTTTTAAACCACCCTTCGTAAGTACAGCCATTTCTATTGTCCGTTATAATTGATAAGTTCAATATCCTTGCTTCTATTAATAGGCGACAACATGATTCAAAAGCGTGGGAAAAAAATACGATACCCTTATATTCTGATAGATTTTTTATGAATTTAGAATATTCCTGCTTTTCTAGAATATCATATTCCATCCCCTCCCTTTCACACAAAGCTACTGCCTTATCCCACCTCTTTCCTTTTACAATTGCATATTTTTCATTCTTTTTATTATCTAAATTTCTAGACAATACAGATAGCTGACTTTCTGAAAATTGTGTGCATCCCAGACTTTCTATATTATCTAGCCCTAAGTGTTCATTCATCACTTCCATTTGCTTAGAAGTTAAGCAAAACACCTTTTCAGCATTCTTATAAAATTCTTTATTTACCACCTCGCTCTTAGGTGCGATAAAATTTTCATACTCAGCCGTATTTCTACTTCTCACATATTTTTGATCCCTCTCTATGATAAAATAGTGCCTATTTCCTTCGGAAAGGAGCCTTTTGTTTCTAGAAGATAAAGCAGCAAAGTTTGAAATAAAATAAATCGATTCTGTGTTTGGTTTAAAAATAAAATTACTAGATCTTACTTTTTTTACTAAGAATTCATTTTTTTCAAGGAATTCAATAAACACATCATCGGACAGCTCCGCACCACCGGAGCCATCTTCGAGAAAATAATCCGAGATATATATAATTTTTTTATTCAAAACTTTGTAACTCTTCAAGGGAAGGTAGATCGACAGGCACAGTTGCCTGTTTTACACCCTCAACAAATTGACTGTAAAGTGCTTCTTTCGTAAAATTTTCAACCAAATACTTCTTTAATTTAGATGCACTCCGTGTGAATTTGGAATTATTTTCTCTGACTTCTCGCAAGCGTTTCTTAAAGCTTGCTTCTTCGGGGAAAGCCCATTGAGATTCTGGTTCGATCACACCATTCCAAACTGCTTCAGGCTGCACATTCTGCAGACTATATTCGACAGACGCAAACATCGGTTTGAGTTTCCCATTTTTTTGAGGCATATAAAGAAAGTCTTTTTGTCCAGACCATCCGACACAGACTACGGGTAAGCCATTGTATGCAGCCTCGAATAGAGGAAGGCCATATCCTTCGCCGTGTGTGGTGGATATTAAACATTTAATTTTTTTATCCTGATATAGCCCTGCTAATTCCTGCTCAGATAAATCTCCGTGTAGTAGGTATACTTTACATTTGACATCGCCATGAGCAGAAATGATATTCTTTAATTTCTTCTCTGTAAATTCTCTATCGACGATGCTGTTATTTTTGATAGATGTCTTCAGGACAAGTCCAACTTCCTTATCAGAATTTTCTTCGATAAACCAGTTAATCAGATTATCAAAGTTTTTTCTTGGACCCCATTGGGAGATCGCAAGGTAGTTGAAATCATAATCAAGGTTTAAATTAACTTTTTTCTTTTTAAAATCCCTCACAGGGTAATTTACAACTTCAATGGGGGTATTACACTCTAATTTCATAAGATGCCCTGTGTTGGGATCCTGTGCCGTGTAAACAGTACTTTCGAATACCTCTTTGGAGTGGTTGGATACGACAATGATTTTATCCATCTGATTGACTTTCTGAAGCCATACTGCCGCAACTTTTGTAGTTTCGATTCCTGCTGTATATCCGATGTTGATTGGTGCCAATCTTTCAAATTCATTAGGAATTGTCACTTGTAGGGAGATATCAAATTGCCCATTTTGTTGGGTGTGGGCATGGGTGGCCTTAATTTTTTCATCAATCCACTTACGTTCTTCATTATCCAAACTTACCCATCCAGTTTGACCCCAATTGACAGGCAAAATATAAATATCAAAGAGATCCTCCCTAGATCTAATTGCTCTCATTGCAAATCTAGCTTGCTCTCCATAGCCACTTTGTGAAAGTACTGGACCCCTAATTAAAATCTTCTGCTTCATTTGATCTCCTTAATTTCCCAAGCTTGATATCCCTTTCTGGTTTTCCAAGATCCGTGATTTTCTACAATCGAATCGACAAGTGACACCCATTGCTTCTTAAATTTATTAAAATTATAATTTTGCACAACATGATTTCGACCCTTCATCCCAAGAAGTTTTCTCTCACTTGGTGTCATATTATAAATTTTGTGAAGTGCGGCTTTAAAATCTTCTTTGGATACTCGATCCTCGTAAATAAACGGAACTTGTTGTGATCCGATAATTGCTTTTGAAGCAGGCTTGATACCAATTCCGAACCATTGCTCCCCATCGGTGACCTGTTCTTGAAGTCCCCCAGTCATATTCACAATAATGGGAGTTTGGCACGATAAGGACTCTAAAGTAGCTAAACCAAAGCCTTCAGCATCTGAAATATTCAATGTACAATCGGCCATATTATACATTGAGGCAAGTACTTCTGGGCTAACTTTTTCTTTTGAAATTAAAATTCTACCGTCGTCGGCATCAAGTCTTGAAATAATTTCTGTGAGGTTTTGACCATGAGGGTCTTGAGGATTGGTGTGCATCAACAATCTTACATTTTCAGGCCCAACTTCTTCTGCAAATTCATTGAACCAAAAGATTAAAGACCCGCTCATCTTTCTTCTAGCATTTCGATTGTTCCAAAAGAATGTAACTTTATTGTCATTTTCGCCAAACTGCTTCTTTTTTAGTTCAGCAATATCCGAATCAGAAAGTGGAATAAAAACTTTTGAATCTACTGCATGAGGTACATAGTGGTTTTCAACTTCTGGTGCGACATTATTGACAATATCATGAGTTACTTTTGAAATTGATGCGATAACATCTGTAGCTTCATAATATTTCTTATTGTAAGTCGGGAGCGGGTAATTATCCCAAACATGATAATATACCATAGGTACATGTGGTCGGACTTCATTTTCCATAGACCAAAGCCATTCATAAAATCTTGGATCTGTCATAAACCAAATCATATCTGGTCGCTCATTGAAAAGTGCAGATCTGATCATTTCTGGTGTACCATAACCATCGACTGGGTAAACAGTCCAATCATCTTCCCAAGGGCTGACTTTTTGTGGTGTATAAGTCTCGTGCTTCATAGCACCACCAAGACATACAGCTTGATATCTCCCTGTTTCTAACAATGTTTCAATAACATATCTAGTCTGATTACCAACTCCGGAAGGAGCAAGTGGGTGATCAGAAATAAATAAAATTTTCTTTTTTTCTGTTGTCATTTTTTTTCCTATGGACAGTGTGCTGTCTTATAAAATTCGCATTTTGCGCAAGATCTTTTATCTTTAATAAAATTCTTTTTTTGGATATTGAATAGACCCTTATTTAAAAGTTCCATTGCATTACTTTGTTTCTTCGAGGCACTTGTAACTCTGAAGATTTCAACATTATTGCTCTTTGCTGTTCTTTTCAACAGTGCAAAGTGTGTCTCAATGTTCTTCAAATCAACACCGTGCTTTTGAGCGTAGAATATTTTATAAAAAGTTAATTGATAATTAACTAAAGGGTCGGCTCTTCTCCGTGCATCCCATCCCCAAGAACAACTTTTCCAATCAATAAGGTGTATCTTCCCGTCAGGTGTTTGTAGAATTGCATCAATAAAGCCTTTGAAGTTGTAATCAGTGTCTCCAATTGGCTCCATTAATGACTCTTCAGTGTCTAATACAGTATACCCATCCTTAAAATATTCGGAGAGGGCGGGTTCTATTTGCGGAATAATGCTTTCTGCTTGAGATCCCATATCTACAATTAATTTTTCATTTAATTCTAAATCTTCGGGGAGCCTAGAAATCTCTTCGATAAATTCAGACTTAAATTCTTCATATGGATCAGTGCTATTTTTAAGCAATTTATTTTCACACACCGTGTGAATTGCAGTACCGAAAGCCGTATACTCGTTACCAGCAAAGCCTTTTAGCTTGTCGATATATGTAAGCTTGTGATAAAAAGGACAAAATGACCAGTTCTTCAATTCAGAAAAAGAGATGTGTGGCAAGTTACTCTCGCAGTTTAAGTTACTCTTCTATTATAACATCTTCTATAGAATTGTCAAGTACTTTTTTGCTTTTTCTCGAATTCTTTCTTCTATTATTTGAAGTTCTTGGCTTCTGTGTTCTTTCTGGCTTTTCTTCCAGTGTAACAACTTTTTCTTTTACGATATTTGCATCTTCGAATATCCAAGTTCCGCTTAACTGGCTGTATTTGTTATCAATCCGAGAATCCTGAATTAATAGACCCGGATTGTGGCCGTCTTCTACTAGTAATTTTCGGACTCTTTTCGTATCCACATATATTCTGCCATTACATTTTCGATTAGAATATTCTAGGCAAGTAATTGTACAGACAATTTTATTTTCTTTATTTTCAATTTGTGTGTTCATCATAATAGTGTAATTCCTCTATTTTTTCAAAAAGCGTAGGACATATTTCAGACAAGTAAGTTGGCTCTTCTAAAAAATAATATTCAAAGCCGCTGGCAAAATATTCTCTCAAAGAAGTAGCAGGATATGCTGAAGTAAAGATACTGTAAGAATTCATAATAAAATTCAATCTATCATACCCGACTTCTTTATATAAATAATTATCCATTTCTAAGCTATATTCTGTGTTCATAAACAAATCTAGATCTGGATTTAATTGTTCGCTCTCTAGAACATCATATAATCTCTTTCTCTTGTTTAAGAATTCTTCTTTAAGTTTTCCGTCTCCATAAATCAAATATCCATAAGGTGCCTCTAAAGAATGGGCGACTTCATGAACCATATCATCAATCAGGTCTTGCTCGTCGTCTTGTTCATTTGATATATAAATTGCCCCATCTTTATAGGCAGCATTTGTCTCTTTCTTTTCAAAATCGTCAAATAGTCCAACATATATCGAATCAATTTCTGAGAAAAGATGTGATGGAATATAGGAACTAACAGTATCAAGTACACTTTTTAAACTTATATCGTTCGTTAGCTTATCTTTTATAAATACTTGTAGTCCCTCTTTCATAAGAAATTCTCTTTGTTGTTCTTTAAATTTTTTATTAGACATACGTAAATAGTCTGTATTATACATTATCAACTCTCCAATTTTAGAGAGGAGGCATCATTTAGGCCTACTTCATAGCCTCTTAGAAAATTTTCCTCCGCAACTGCAAGTAAAACTTCTGGGAATTCTTCTGCTAGACAATTGATAATCATCTCTAAAGTAACTTCTCCGTTATCCGGACTGGTCTTTTCGCCAACATACTCAACAATCTTTGTCTTTAGCTCCCCTTCAATTGAAATAACTTTTTGAAGGATTTTGTTATCAAATTTATTTTCAGACATAATATCTCCTATAATAATATAACTATAACCGATTATTAATAATTAGTCAATTAAAAACTATAATATCTTCGAAGACAAAGTTGCGAGGGCAGATCGTTCACCTTTCTGCAAAGTAATGTGTCCGGCGATATCATATGATTTAAAGTTTTCTACTGCATGCACTAGCCCATTTGAAGTTTCATCTACATAAACATTATCAATCTGCTCAATGTCACCAGTAAGTACAATTTTTGTGTTTTCACCGACACGAGTAAGAATTGTTTTAACTTCATGAAGCGATAAGTTTTGAGCTTCGTCAATAATAATGAAAGCATTAGAGATGGACCTACCACGAATATATGTCAAAGCCTCAATCTCAATGATTCCTTTGTCCATGTATTCCTCAAGGGTGGCTTTGTCATTACCAAGTAGGAATTGTAGGTTATCCTGCAAAGGCATTAGCCACGGGTGCATCTTTTCTTCCATAGTACCGGGTAAGTATCCAATATCTTTTCCGAGAGGCTGTACGGGCCTTGAGATGACAATTTTATTATAAACGGGATCTTCTGAAGAGAATGGGTCTGTTATTGTTTGTGCTATTCCTGCAGCAATGGCCATCAGTGTTTTACCAGAGCCAGCCTTACCAACAAGAGTTATCAGCGATAAATTACTATCCATTAATAAATCTAATGCAAATGCTTGCTCTTTGTTTCTAGCTTTGACTCCCCAGACACCTTTCTTGCTGAAGTCTCTTATTTTATAATAGTTTCCATTTTTATAGCGACATAGAGCACTCTTTTTCTCATTCAATTCCGATGATAATAATACAGAATCGTTGTTTTGGAAGTTATGCTCTGCTACTTCTTCTTCTGCGACTGGTAAATTACCCTCCGAATATACGATATCTACTTCGAAGTCTTCTACTTCTACATTTTTAAAGCCAGTGTAAAGTTCCGACTGGATCTTTATGACCTTATTTTCAATATAATCTTCAGATTCTATACCAAGAGAGTCGGTCATGACTCTCATATTAATATCTCGGGAAACAATCTTTACTGTTTTGTCTGGATTTTCCTCTTTTAATTGAAGAGCAATTGTCATAATAATATGATCAGCTTCATCAATTTTGAAGTCTGGAGGTATCATAGAAACATCAACCCTTTTAACGGTCAAAACTCCTCGACCTTCTCCAAGAGAAACACCTTCTTGAAGGCTCCCTCTCTCTCTCAGAGAGTCAAATGCTCGAATAATGTGACGAGCGTTGGCTCCGACAGAATCCTGTCGTTTTTTATGGTTGTCGATTTCTTCCAATACTTTCATTGGGATATAAATATCGCTTTCACCGTAATGATATATACAGGAAGAATCGGTTAGGCACGCTGACGTGTCAATGACGTAGATATTATCAGACATCTGTTTTAATTAGTCTCCAAAAGAAGAAAGACACCTTTTTAGATGACTTTCAAGTGTTTTTTTTCAATCCAAACAACTGTTTTTGAGGTTCCATACAGATCCAAAATGTCTGTGGCCTCCACAATTACTGCAGCAAGTTCTGGCTTTCCACAAACCCAAGATTTTGTTTCACAATTATCAACATCTTTGGCAAAGTAGCTCAAGCCACTTTTATCAAAAATAGGGTAAAAAAAGTTATTATGTCCTGTTTTCGAAATAAAGCAAGGAGTACCTTTTTTAATTTTCATTATTAACCTCTAATCTATAAAAAAATCTTTATCATCTTTCGAAATTTCTATTACTTGTTTTTCATTATAAAAGTCTTCTATAAACTTTCTTATTGTCATTGCAGAAGGGTGAGTATTCGAACCAGTTTCTCTAACTTTATCTCTGATATATTCTTCAGGGACAACATACATAACACCTTTATAAGAATCTATAATTCCCGGAGACATGGAGCATTTTCCAACTCCTGCTTCACCTTTTTTTATTTTTCGACCTTCATCGTCAATAAAGTCTTCAGTGATTATGTATAAAAACCAGCTCATATTAATAACTATGTTTCGTTAGAAGGAAAAACCCCATAATAAAAAAAGTGAATCAATAAAACAGCAGCCACCATTGACCACCAACTAATAAAAAAACTTCTCTTAATTGCTTTAAGAGTTATTTTTTTTAACATTTCTTCTCCCAATCGGGTCGCCTATATTCCACAACATCTTAATCCCCAGCTCTTCACAGACAACTTTTTCTGGAGTGTTGTTTTCGTTTCTAGATCCGCCATTGGCAAAATAGGTCGGCTTGTGTTCCATCAAAGCAGAACAAACAGTTCCGTCTTCATCATACACGGGAAATACATCCAACACTCCTTTTATGGCCATAAGAAATTCTTTTCTCTCTTTAAACCCGATTGAATTAAATCCTTTTTGTCTAAAGATCCAATCATCTGAATTCATAGCAACAATAACATTGCCATATTTAGCAGCTTCTCTAATCAGTCGAATATGTCCGACATGAATTGGATCGAATCCGCCTGATATCATAACTGTATCACTCATTTATTTTTTCCTCTAAACATTCTTGAATTTGTAATACTCTTGCTGCGGTTGGTGTACCATGACTGATAGAGAATACTGCATATGTCACAAATGTGGAAATTACAGACCCGAAGATAACTCCGAGTCCGAAGAATAAATAGTTTTTAATTATTTTTTTAAATAATCTCATCAACCAATCCGTACTTCAAGCACGTTTCCGCATCCCACCAAAGGTCATGCTTTAACAATTTATTTAATTCTTTTTTGGGAATTTTTGTATGCTCTTCATAAATGTCAATAATCATTTTCATCAATCGATCATTGTTTTCCATACTATCTTTCTGCTCTTGGTACTTACCCCACATTCCAGAAGAAAGCTGGTGAATCAACATATATGCATGCTTGTTAATTTGTCTATGTTTAGCTGTAACACTCATGATTGTGGCGGCAGATGCTGCGCAACCATCAATGATTGAAGTTACCGGAACTGCTGAATTTAAAATATAATCAACAGATGAGAAGCCAGCGAAGACGGAGCCTCCGTATGAATTAATATGCAGATAAATACTTCCGGGGTCCACCTGCAAGCTTCGGGATCGGTCTAATAAATCTCCGGCTAAGTCCTTTAACTTCATATTTAAAGTTAAATTTTTACCTCTGGACACTTCACAATAATAATAAATTCTATTGCTTTTTGCCTCAATACGATTATTATCTTCTGGTTTTGCATTTTGAAATTCAGATCCAGCAACGTGGTGAGGTAAGTGAGACCAATACATATCTTTCATTTTTTTTCCTTTGATTGTTAAATGGCATACCCAGCAGGGCTCGAACCTGCAACCTACGGCTTAGAAGGCCGTTGCTCTTCCAATTGAGCTATGGGTACGTGGTGGACCCTGTAGGATTTGAACCTACGACCCTCCGGGTATGAGCCGGGTGCTCTGACCAACTGAGCTAAGGGTCCGAAACATACTATTATTATAACCGTTTAATTACTACTTGTCAAGCTTTTTTTTATAGTAAGTTCCGAACACTTTGTCGATAATGGGCATTGTTCCTGAGAAATTATGTCTTGCAGACTTTCTGTGATGTATAAAATGATGTCGTGAACACCCACTGGTTTGATCATCGTTGTGCATTCTGTAATGTAACCATTCGTAGTAAAATACATAAAGCAAATATCCAGCAGCAAATGGTACGGAGATCAATGATATCATTAAAAATGTTAGAAAAAACAAAGCTTTCGACCATGTTGGTAACCTCAAATAATTATTTCTCTTGTCGTTGTAATCGTTTCTATGATGAACTAAATGCATCTTTCTTATGTATTTTAATAATGGCCATTTACCCAATTTTCCGTGACCAACAAACCTGTGATTTAGGTAAAATATTAATGAAGTGAAGAAAAATCCCACAACGAGAAGAAATATATATATCATTGAAACTCCGTTTTTTCAATAATAACTATTTTATAATTTTTCTTTTTTTAAAAAATTTCTCAATCTTATTACACCATCTTCAATTTCAACGTAAGTGGCATGAGAAACCCAGTCTCCAGTATTGACATAAGTTTTTATTTCTTCTTCTTCATCTATCCAGATTAAAACTTCAGGAACATGAGTGTGGCCCAATATAAGAACGTCAACATCGTTATTGAGTTCCATTATATCCCACAGTCTTTTTATTTTTCTTTTATTAAATTTTAATTCTGCATACCATTTAGCGAGATTCCATCCAAAAATTAATTCTAGCGCATCTTGGAATGCAGAAATTATTTTCATAAGGGTTCTCTTATGTACAATCCCTTTTTCGTATTTATCGCCGTGTTCTATCCGAAAGGTTCTTCCACCTTCTTCAAAACAGTATTCATTCATAAATTTTACATTTTTAAATTGCTCTCCAATAAAACCAGAGAGTGAAATATCATGATTTCCTATAATATAAATTATTTCTTTTGTTAAATCAATATTCCTAATGATTTCCATAACAACAGGAGTGAAGGTAGGAACCTTGAGGAATTCAATAATATCTCCGTTGAGAATTAATTGATCGTATTTTTTATTTTTTAGTAAGGATAAGAGATCGTCTTTTTTACAGAATCGGGATCCGATATGTGTATCTGAGACAATCAATCTTTTCATCCTTACTCCTCTTGTGGTTCAACTCTATATCTGACAATCGTTCTTAAACCTTCAAAAGTATGGGAAATTTCTTTTCTTAAAAATTTTGCTGCTTCGTGGTCTTCAACACTCATTTCCAAATGCCTTCCGCCATCGTCACTTTTAATTAAAATTTCCAATTCAGATGAAATATCGACCAGCGGGCCGATAGTAGCGTATGCAAATGCGATAATCTCTTCAATTTGTTTTTCTGTCATTGTGATGCTTCTTATTTTGTGGTTTTGAAAAAATAAAAAGAAAAGTACTGGTTAACTTAGATTGCCAGCTTCTCAGCCTCTCTGTAATTTTGGGAATGTGTGATAACGGCTTTCTAAAAATAATTTATTTATCACACAAAAGATTAAAACTCACCCCCTCTTAATTCCCATGGCTCGTTAGAGACAATGAACCATTTATGTTTATAGCATAACACTTTTCTCAAAGAACTGTATATATAATTATAACCTTATTCATCTTCTTCGTCAATAAAATAATCTTCTGGATTAAATTTTTTCTTTAAATCGTGCATATTCGACTCCTTGAGGCCCAACATCCTCATTGCTTCAGACTGTGTTCTTGTTGCTGATAGCGCATATTTAAGGACCGCATCCTGAACTACATTAGTTAGATTGCTCCACAACGGAACACCATACATTCGTTTAGAAAAAGATCTGGAGGATAGTTCTAACTTAAGAGCTATAACTTCCTCCAGTGATAGGTTATTCAGCATTATTTCAAACTCGTCATTAGATTTCTTATCTCTTCTAAGTTTATTTATAATACTATAATTTTTATTTTTACCATTGTAATTATTCTTTCTTTTCCAATTAGACATAATGCCTTCTATAATTTATTATAAGTTAGTGTGTTTATAGTATACATTATTAATAATATGTTAAGAGTGAATAGTGTGTCTTGTGTGTTTAGAAAGAGTAGTATGATTATATAGAGAGTGTTTAGAGTGATTATATAATTTAGAGTGAATAGTATGATTAGTATGTTTAGAGTGAGTAGTAAGAATAGAATGATGTGTGTGATTAGTGTGATTATAAATAATATACACGGTTTTGAAAAACTTGTCAAGTCTTTTTTTTGAACTTTTTTTTTAATCGAGGAACTGGTCTAATGCTAAATCTGCATTGTCATCGTTGTCTTCGTTACCAAATTCTTCACCTGTGGGAATTTCTTCTACTTTTTCTTCTTCATCGGATTCAATATCGACATTTACATCTGGACCATCACTGAAGAATTCATCTTCATATCTTTCGGCCCATAGAACCATATTTTTCTTGAAGTAAATTTTAAATAAATCTCTTTCTGATAATTGACCTGCCTGATAATCTTCATCTCCAATCCGAACAGCTTTCTTAATCGGAGCATCTTTAGGAACGTTAAGATAATATCTTCTAAGTACTGGGCCTATTCTCTTATAAGCTTCTCTACTAAATCTACGAATTCCAGAAGACTCTTCATCATCTTCAATGATTTCTCCATCTTCACCAATTGAATATATTTCTTCTTCTAATTCTTCTTCGTCATTAGGCTGAAAGGTTAAATCACCACCAGAGCCTTCAAGATCTTCAATTGATACTTTGACCATTTCATCTTTTTCTTCTTCAGCTTCGTCCTCTTCTTCGTCAGCAACAAAACCTTTGTCAACAAAGTCTTGACCTAGAGGAGTGGGTTGTTTATCAGCATCGATAGTTTTGAAATCTTCATCAGCAAAATCTAAAACAAATTCTACGAAAACTTCTCTGTCTTCATGACTTGAAGTTAGATCAGTATATGCATCTTTGAATGCAGGGTTTGAATCTGGTTTTGCAGGATCACCTACAGCTTCTTTAATAAAGTGGGCTAGTTGGTTTAAAGAGGTGTACTCATATTTGATTGTAGTACCTTCAGACAAGAGTGATCTAACGATTGATCTAACCACATCCTCTTCTTTTCTTTTTCTCTCTTGAACAATTCTAATTGCTCTGCGGATATTTTCTCTTAGTAGTTGTTCCGCAATTAATTCATCTCTATTGATCATTGAATAATTTCTCCAGATTTATAAACTAATTAGTCGTTTATTTCTTCTTTTTGCTATTATAAATATTGATGCCTTTTACTTTAGGCATTGGGCTTTTAAAGTATCTGGGTTTCATTCCTAATGGGAGTGGATATCCTCCAGCTGCGCCAGCTCCAGATATTTCCTCAATCTCATCAAAAATTTCATCAGATATATTATCAACAATATAATCATCTTGAAGTGCGGGTTCTGTATACTTCCCACAGAGGCAAGGTTGGCTTTTTTGACCTAAATCACATTTTGGACATTTCTTAGGACCAGAGGTTGTTCCGCCCCTGCCGTCATCAACTTTTAATTCTTTCTTAAGTCCTTTCGACCCACACATTTCTTTTGCTTGTGCTTTTGACAGCTTGCTTGGATTATCGATCTGTGAGCATGCCCACTTTCTTTGCTTTTCAGAATAGACTTCTTCTATAATTGATAAAATTGTTTCTGAGAGGCTCGTGACAGTCTCATTAATTTTGCCCCTTAACATCTCATAGATATCTTTATCAAACCACCCCATAGCCTCTTCAAAGCTCTCTGGAGTTAGGTTTCTCATTGCATCCCGGAGTGTGGATCCACTCATCTCTTCACCATTCGGAAGTTTGATAGATACATGTGGTGCAACAGCGATATAAGCATGGCTCTCAAAAGGTTCTAAAGATCTTTCATTTTTGGCATATGATTTAAAATATGTGGGCGTTCCGTCTTTCTTCTTTCCGTCTAAATTGGAGAATCTTGGACTTTCTTCCATATCCTTTTTGCCAACAGCATAAACAACTACATCTGACTCTGGATCAAAGATTCCTTCTAATTCGCCTATACGATAAGGGGAGCGAGATTGGATTATTTGTGACTCAGGAATTCCGTGCTTGATCATAATTTCTTTCTTCTCTTCAAAATCTAGCGGAGACTTTGGAGGAGCGACCTTGTTGGAAGTCACGATATAAACATTTTCTGATCCGTGCTCTTTCTGTAAGGCCCTGAATACTTCGGCATGGTGTTGTCCCATGGGCTGGAATCTTCCCGCATATAAAATAATTTTTCTTTTAGCTTCCGGATCCATTGCTTCATTTAGTTTCTCAAAGGGTGGGATACCCTTCCTGCCATACTTGAAGAGACCTAGAATTTGGTTCACAGGTGCAAAATTTCCTGTAAATTTGTAAGACCAGCCATCATGATCAAAAACAAATCCTTCTGCAGCAGTTGAGATATTTTCGATGCTTTTTAGCTTGTTCATCTGCTTCTGAAGAATCTCTAGGGCACCTTCGTTTCCAGATTTTTCAATAACCTTTATTGCATTCGAGACTTCTTTTCTTATTCTTTCAGTTTCTTTCTTGTTATCAAGGATAAATAAACTTTCTAACCCCTTCAACATCTCAACCGTGAAGTCATGTATCGTGTTCTCAATTGGGTCAATCGCATTTTTTAAAATCTGATCTGCATTCTTAATGATATAGATGGCACTATTTTTATCTTTTGCAGATGCTCCTTTGACAATCTTACGAGGATCTAATTCCTTTGGCATTCTATCATAGCCGTAGGCCCTTCGATAAGAAGGATTTGAAAGAAGAATTCTTTTCAATAAAAGCTTTTCAGTATCTTCATCGATATCCATACCCATTTCACGAATCATTGATAAGATTCTTGCCATAATATATTCGATAACCATCTGACTATCGGATATCCCTTCAGAGGAGATTTCTTCTTCTATCTCTGATATTGCTTTGTTCAATGCCTCTTTATTTTCGAGTGCTTTGAGCTTAAAGACAGCATCCATTTCAATTTTAAATCTATTATCTGCTAAATCTTGCTGGACCTTTTCAAGTTCATCAGCCAATGTATTTGCGTGCTTCGAAACATCTTTTTGGCCAGTGATTACTTCACCAGTATCCGGGTCTACAATCTCCACCTCAACCGCAGATCCTGTCTCTTTATCAAATTCTGCACCTCCGCCCCTGTGAATAGAGACAAGTTTTGAATCATAATTAATAACATTAGCTGTTTCTGGATTGATAATCTCTGCGTTGTAATAAATATTGGTATCTGGTCCGAAAATTTCTTCTTGCTTTGCTCTTGGCATCTGTTTGATGACACTTTCGAAGTCTTTAAGTGCTTGTTTAAAAGATTTTTGCAAGGACTTATTGAATGCAAATTTTGAGGCAAGCTCCGTTGCATTCATTCCTCCAGACTTGATATTTGTTTTATTTCTGGCTGCTTTCGCACCAGATTCTGCAAACTCAAGTTCTTGACTTGGGACAGAGAAAGAAATATACAAATTTTGCCCATCTGTTTTCTCTGTACCCTCCAAACTACCTTCAGCAGCACTTTGCATAATACTTTTGATTTGATTGAAGGTAAGGCGAGGATTGTCATAAAGATGACTCATATGTCCAGCAAGTCCACCCATTATTATTCCTTATTCTCTTCTAAGAGACTCAATTTTTCATTTAAGGAAGCGTTTTCTTCCATAATGACTCGATTTTGCTCCTCAAGTTTTCTATAGCCTCTTCTTAAATGTGAAAGATTTTCGAGAGCAATCTCGATTCTTTGCCTTTCTTTTATTGTTCGAGGATTTAGGCTTTCTAGTGCTTCCTTAATAGTACGTGCACGAGAGAGAATAGAAACATTTTGTTTCCATTCTCCCATTAAGAATTTTCTTGTTAGATCGTTAAAACTCATTTATTTAGATGCCTTTTTGGTTCTAGATTTAGACTTTTTTGTTGAAGACTTGGAGGCTTCTGGAGCCGCTAAATCATGTGAGTGAATAGTATCTTCTTTTTTCTTTGCCGCAGCGATGGCTTTAGCTTCGGCCTGTGCTTTCGCAGCCGCTTCTGCCTTAGCTTTTGCCGCTTCTGCCTTAGCTTTTGCCGCTTCTGCCTTAGCTTTTGCCGCTTCTTGTTTTGCTTTCTCTGCAGCAGCTGCCTTTGCGGATTCTTCAGCGATTTGCTTCATAGCTGCCTGATGTTCTGCGAACTCGGCCTGTTTCTGTTGCATCATTGCTAAACGTCTTTTTTTATTACGCATTTTAAAAAACTCCTTTTTAAAAATATTATATTATAAATAGTTCGTTTTTTAACTTGAACCCGTAAATTCTGTATTAGTCCTTAGACGCAAGCTTTGCCTGCCTTTTGTTCCTAATTTAAAAGGAACTTGTTCTGTTGTTCTAGATCTTTGAACAGAGAGATTTTGTATTCGATATGTATTTAAAACATACCCTGTGCTGCTTGCCTCAACGAGATTTACAGTTGGATTTGAGCCGGTTATAATAGACCCGCCGGATGGAGAAATAACCGCATCAACATCTCCATCTGCACTCTGTCCATTATTGTATTGGTAGAAATTTAGATTTATTGTATAAGTCCCTTCTACATCCGGAGTAAAGGTAAATTCGTCATCTAAATTCGTTCCCGGTGCCGAACCAGAAGCAGCAGATCCGAATTGAAGAAAATATAAATCATATATTTCGTCTGAACTAAGAGTTCTATCCCAAATCGCTAGTTCGTCGATAGTCTGCTCTCCATTGCCGTACGTCCCTAACTGACTTGCAAAAAAGTCATTCGCCAAGCCAGTTAGTGCCGATGAATGCGCTTGAGTGTCCACTTCGCTTCCGTTCAGGTAGCCGGTAATCGTTGACCCATCCCAAGTAAATACAATGTGATTCCAGTCACCCGGAGTAACCGTAAGGTCTACAAAGTCAGTGTTGTAATCGCCCACAAAAAACCGAATCGTTGTAGCGTTTAACCAAAAAGCCCCAAACCCCTCACTCCAAATGAAAGCGTTGGACGCACCCACAATTGCATCAAAGACTGATGGAGTCCATGCCGCATCACCTTTGAGCCAAAGGCTGATACTAAAATCCGCAGAAATAAAGGTCGACGCAGCACCAAAATTTATGTTGTCAGCTACAC
>WLWE01000198.1_pt1 | contig 56284 bp, 23 predicted proteins | sample 6718301 | NCBI WGS metagenome assembly WLWE01 (sample SAMN12718691, study PRJNA515312) | sponge metagenome | isolation source: marine sponge | host: Mycale hentscheli | place: New Zealand: South Island, Marlborough, Capsize Point | collected 2003-05-01
AAAACCATAAGGTTATCTTTTAACTGAGCATTGGATCTATAGTTGCTATCCTCAATCAGTTGAACTAGATCTATTCTTTCTGTATTAAACAATGTATGCTGACCGCTAGCAAACTTAAAACAGAATAAGAATAGGATAGCTAGCTTTCTCACCACTGTAAGAATTTAGGTGAGTAGTGTATACCCACCCCTATATAATGTCTTCCTTGACCTGTAGTTGTAATACCCACCCCTGTCTGTATACCAATACCAAATGTTCTGCGGGATTGTCTCATCAGCTGTCTCAATCCCTTGTCATCTTGTACAAGTATACCTTTACCCTGGTTAAATACAACGTTAGGATAATCTGTCTCAGCTCTCATGAAAACTTCTTTGGTCTTTCTATCTTGGTAGATTGATGTTCTTAACCAAATGTTTTGATATAAATCAATCTCCGCGGGTCCTAAAGTTAATGAGTCTCCTATACTTGCCGGGATAGTTATATCCATTGTCCTTAAACTCTTATCATAAACTGTGTCACTCTGTACGCATATTAAATGGGTATATCCCCTCTCTTTATAGACTGTATCGTGCAGGGTATCTGTCAGTACAACAAGCTCAGGTACTTCAACAATCTTTTCTTGAATCTGTACTTTATACTCTGTGATGGTTACAGGTGGTTTAGACTTCTCGTAATCTAATGAATCGTTTAGCTCATCAACCTTTAAGTTTAATGCTCTTATCTCTCCTGTGTTCAATCCACTCTTGCTAACGTAGTTCCTAATCGTATCTTGTAGTGCTATGTTATTATTTTCTAGTCTCGTAATCTCAAGCTTGTTCATTTGATCTGACTCGCATTGCTTTACTAAAAGAATAATTAGTATAAGTATTAGTGCTGTGGGCAGCGCTCTACCTATCTTTTCTTTGTGTCTATATATCTTTTGTATTATAGGCTTACCAGCCGCAGACTTTTTCATACTGTTCCATAAATTTAGCAACCATAGGATCTCTATAGTTTTGTTGTAACTCCACATGCACCATCTCATCTAGTCTATCTGCAGTTTCAATCAGTTGAGCAAAACCACTTCTACTAGGTTGTTTTAAATCATTCTGTCTTAGATCTCCTGTAAATATCATAAGAGATCCCTTACCAAGTCTTGTACAAAATAAATATGTTTGAAGTTTAGTTAGGTTCTGTGCCTCATCTATAATAAGAATACCATTAGTTATTGTTCTACCTCTTGCAAACTGCAATGGTAGTAACTCTAACTCACCGTCCTTCAACCACTTATCTACTTCTTTCTTACCATTTTCTCGTAATATCTCCATGTTCTCTATAACAGGAGCACACCACTGGCGCATCTTTTCATCTTTATTTCCTGGCAAATACCCCATATCTTCTGTAGATACTTGAGGTCTAGCTATATACATCCTTTCTATACCACCCTTCAGAAATAAATCTAAAGCTATTTGTGATGCTAGGAATGTCTTAGACGTACCTGCTTTACCAGTTATAATTGCTATTTTGGAATCAAGAATTTTCTCCTTTGCCCCCTTCTGTTCCTCACTAAGTTCATACTTAAATGATGGATTTGTTTTAGTTTTTCTCCCACTAAGATCTTGCCTCATTATCTGACTATATATATAATATAGGAATTAATTACCTCCTGTACCAACATAGTATTCTTTTCTTTCATCAAAGCTTCTAAGTTTTTGAATACTATAGATTAACGGAATGACATCTTTCCATTTTTTATTTAACTTGAGTTCTCCTTTTCTAGGTTTATTTTGATAAACAACCTTACTGTTTTCATAAAACTCTCCATTAGAATCTCTAGTTAGCCAATAATATCCAGTCTTACCTGTGACATCAAGAGCTTCACCAAGTTTACCAAGTGTACCTGTAGCTGCAATAGGAGACTCCCACATCTGTTTCATCTGTGTAAGACCACCTAATCCAGGAATAGGTAAGAACTGTGATAATTCTTTTCTGGTTCTATCTACCTGATAAATCATCATGTTCTCTAACCTTCTTCTTATTACTGAGTCATCATCTTCATCTGATAGCAGTCCAAGTAACAGATGTTTCATACCTATTGTAAATGCAAATATTGCTAACTCACCCAGCGTTCTGTATGTGCCTAGTAACTTATTCTGTGCATACTGTTCAGAGTTGAAACTTACTTGTTTCTTTTGTTCCTCAAGGAAGCTACCTTTTATCTTACCCCACTGTAAGTTACCTTTACGCACTTCTTTCTGGAGATGATTAATAAAAGAGAATAATGATCTATATCTACCTTCCATCCATCCTAGATTCTCATCAAAGTATTCTCTTTGCATTCTAGCACGTATAGCTGGCCCAACCCATTTATGGAATTGCATTGCCAATCTACCATACCACTGAGCTTCCATCAATGTTCTTGTGGAATAAGCATAGTTACCATGTATCTGCTGATTGATAGACTTAGCTTTTGTTCTCAGGTCAAATCTAAAGTTGTCAGTGTATGGTTTTTCATTTCCATTCTTATCAACAATAGTATCAAACCCTTCTCTTAACTTAAGTTCTTGATTATCAAAGTCATAAGCATCATATAGATTTACAATCTCACCCGTGCTAGAGTTTTTAATATTAACATCCATAACTACGCCAAGACCAATCTTACCTTGAAGCGCATACTCAAAACTTTCATTCAATAAATAACCCCAGTCTAATGCCTTTGCAATGAAACTTTTAGATCCATCACCATTTCCAGCAGCACCGGACCCAGCTTCCTGAAGTTCTTTCATTGAATCCATAATTCTAAAATAAGAGATTATTGCATCAACCTTTGTTGCAGGCTTATTAGGATTATATACATTCCCCCCATATTTACCTTTCATTGCATCTTCCACATAGTATGCTGTAGTTTTAGCTATAGAAGGTAGAACTTGTTGATTAAATTCCTTAGTAGCTCTCATTAATACTTTTCTAGGAATGAATCTACCACCCAGGTATTCTATGTTGTTATTCACCTTACCCATAACAAAGTTATTTACGTTACCTGTAACGTTGAATGCAACGAAAGACCATGATGTTAGTCTCATTAGACCATTAATCATTTTCTCAGCAACACCTTTTCTTTGTCTGTCAGTATCATAAAATACCATTTGCATGAATCTCCTAGCTCTTTCTTCAACCCTTGAGCCACCTTTAACCCCTCTACTTTGTGATTTACCTTTTGAAAATACTTTTAGGTTTACAAACTTATCAGCAGGAGTATACTCTCTTTCAGCTATTACATTAAGCATAGCTTTCATTGTATCTTCAACCTGACTTAAGGTGGAGAAGTTATGGGCCATGCCAGCAAATAATAATAAACTTGATCCTAAGTCACCGCTAACTTGATCAACGGTTGGAGTAGACTTTAATGATTCAGCCTCAGCATTAAGTTCATTTTTTTTATTATTATAAACATCACCTTTAATCTCATCATTATTATACTGATCTTCCAATAGAGCTAACTCAGCCTCAATTCTTTTTAGTGACTCTTCTGTTCTGGGCTTGCCTACATAAAATACTGGTAATGAGTCAATTAAGTTTCCATCTTCATCAATTGCAACTTTCTTTTGATACACATCTTCAGTGAAGAAATCACTAAAACCATTAGCTGTCTTGCTCCACATGCGTGCTACAATGTTAGGTTTATCTGATAGCTCTTTATAGAAGTTAGACTTAACAAGAGGGACACTACCTACCATCTTAGATCCTGTAGATGGTGGGATAAGTTTTAGATATTTATTTTCAAAGTATTCTATGAAGACATCATAAAACTCTTTACGTGCTACACCTAGCGCAGACTTATCAGCAATCATATCAATATACTTTTGTGATTGCATGTTTTTACCTGATGTAGTCGTAGGTTTTATCTTTATATATTGTTGCTTCACAAAGTATGCAGTGTGACCTTTCTCCACAAAGCCGCTAGGTACACCTTTGATCTTAACCATTTTGTCATACTCTTTAGTATCATAGTATTTAATCTTGAATGTTAAATACTCATCATCTGATACACCAGCTTTCTTTTTCCAGATACCATTCTCACCAACAGGAACAAACCTTTCATACTTAGCACGTTCTTTTATGAAGTCTTCAGTATACTCATGGTACTCACCGCTTACTTCTGTATTATTAGAACCAATTGTTTCAGCTCGCATGAAACTAGCAAAGGCTTGTTTCTTATTATATAAGTCAATATTAAATGCAATATCTTCTTTATAAGTTGAAGAGTTTTGATCTACATCTCGGTACACTAATGGCAAACCATCCTCAAACAACTCATCCCGCAGTCTTTCTTTTTCTTCTGAATACTGTCTACCTATCTGCTTGACATACATTCCTGTGAATCTACCTTCATCATCAAACTCTCTCATAAAGTTATACAGCTGCTGCGGGTCTGTTCCAGGATCTAACTTCTGTAGTTTTTGAGCTGCAGCTTGAATTATAAAAGCATCTTGATTAAGTCTATCAATTGCTCTACTCTGCTCTCTTTCAAATATCTTTTGCATTAAAGCAAGAAGTTGATCTTCTGATGCTAATAAACTTCGTGTTCTAGACTGTACTAAACCAATGTCCTTACTTGTTTTAATAAGTTCATCTAAGTCCTTCTGGGTAAAGTTCCTAGCACTCTCTCTTTTTACAAGAGCTTTTACAAAGTCATCTACCGCATCATCAATTAATCCTTTACCAGTTCTATTTCCTAATGCAAGAGTTAGTCTTTTACCTAAAGTATCTACTAAGTTCTTCTGTGCTTTGTTTAGATTAACATTATCGGCTATAGATCCCAATGCCTCAAATGATCTACCAAATAACTTAAAGTTCATAACATAGCTAATAAACTCATCATTCTGTAAATTAGCAGGGTCTTGTATATAGTCTATAAACTTATTTGTTTCTCTAATTGCATCTCTTACAAGTTGAGTAAATACTCTGTTAGCTTCTGCAGCATCTTGAGTATCAATAACTAATGATAACATAGAGATTGCGTACTCCATATTCTCAGTAATCTCACCCTTCTCCTTATCAACTAGAATATTTTCTCTAATCTTTTCAATAGCCTCTTTCTGATTCATAAGACCTTTTCTATAGTCTTTTAATGCAGTGAAGAGTGTATCATACTCAGCAAAGAGTAAACTGTTTTCTAAAGTAGTATCTTCATTAAACTCAACATCATCTAGATCTGGGTAATCATCAAAGTCATAGTAACTGTAAGGCTGATCTTTTAATGCATCATTTAATCTTTGCTCACTGGCAAAGTCAACATTAACCGGCATTATTAAATCAATATAAACTTCGTTCTCAGACTCTCTGTGTTTTGTATTACCATCATACTCAATGGCTCCAGTATACTTACCATCAACTGCCTCTGCAAAAAGATGTATAGTAACTGTATTGAATTGATTAGGAGTAATGCTATAACCCATATTAGTTAGCATTCTCTTTGCCATCTGAAGCTCAATATTCTTTTGTTGCCTATTGGATATATTATCTATACCCTTTTCTTTTAATAGGCTATCATTGCCCAACGCATCTCTTGATTCTACAAAAGTATCTTTAGCCAGTCTTCTTTCATTACTTATATCAAAGTTTACTAAACCAATTGATCCATCTGTATGAACAATGAGCATGTCAATCTTTGTAGCAACCTGAGTTGCCTCATCATAAAGTATTACTTCTGGAATAGCTATAGCATCTTCTTCTAGAAAGCTTTGTAATGCAACCTGAGCATCTCTATATGCCTGAGAGATTTCATTATTAAATACTTTAATCTGATCTTGAATCTCATCAAACTGTTTACCTTCTGTTAAAGCATTTAATATAGTAGTTTTATCAGCCTGTATTTGCTGATCAAGTTCTTGTTGCTTAGCGGCTTTTTCTGTACCAAGTATTGCTTGTTGAGATGAAGCAAATACTTTCTTTGTACCTAGACTATAGAACTTGTTATCCTTTTTATTTAATACTACAATATCATCACCCTTTGTGATATCATTAGTAACTGCAAGACTATCTATACTATTCTCAGACTCAATAGACTTACTGAATAGTTTGTTGACAACAATCTTCTGAGTGCCAACTGCACTTCTCAATGCTGTATCAACAACCGCTTGCTTGGTAGGTGTAAGAGAATATTTTACTGCTTTACGTGGAGTTACTTCTACAGCAAATCTTATTTCACTAGTATTAAGAAGCTTGGCAACATCCGTAAGTGTTGCTGAAGCGGATATATCTCTAGGACGTATTAATAAGTTCTTGTCGGTAAGAAACTTATGAAAATCCTGTACAATGCTTTTTAACCACTCTAGTAGTTCATTGATCTTAGTTCTAAAAGATTGTGTAGGCTCCTGCTCAAACTCATTATTAAAAGTTCTAGCAAGAGACTGAGTTAGTATCTCTGCATCAATCTCCCCTTGACCAAATCTTTTTTGCTTTGTATAAGCATCAGTTATCTGTTGCGTTAATACAGGAAAGTTCTTTTTAGATTCATCCAGCAAGGAATTGAATAGATCTAAATTATCTATCCTAATAGCTTCTACAAATGGATGTAAGACTTCTTCTACAGCTATCTCATTAGTTACTCTACCACGTATTAAGTAAACCTCACCATTATAGTAGAATGAGTTTACCTGATCAAACTTTACAGCCTTTTTTCTTTCTTCTGGTAAAGACTCATAATAACTTCTTGCTTCCTTCTCTCCAACTACATTTAAGTTTAACTGTGGAAAGATTCGTTGCAAGTGCTCAAGTAGCATTGGAGTATGTGCAGTATCAAATCCTCTACTCTCTGGTAAAACATCCTTTGCTGTAAATAAACTCTGATCCACCTTTACCATTACAGATTGAATACCACTTTCTGTAAACCCTCCTTTCTGAAATGATACAGCATTTAAAGGTATGTTATTGATTCTCAGATAGTTACGGGCTTTTATAATATTGAATTCCAGACTTTCAATACTACCAACTCTTTCACCTTCTCTTGTAACATTAACATAGTATGTATCAGTTTCAATATTTCTATGTATTAACTTCTTTCTCCTAAGATTCTGAAGGAGTGCTTTAGAAAAGTTATTTTTCTTTAATGATAACAAAGTCTTTTGATCCTTCATGAATTCCTTTGCCTGTTGGACAGTAGGAAACTGATCAGAATTATTAGCATTCTGCCAGCCAATAATAACATTGTCTGTTATAGTTACTGACTTAAACTCTTTATTAAGAGCATCATACCCTGGAGCACTTCTATTAATACAACTTGCCATGTTATCTATTACATTTTCTAAGATACTCTAAAAATTCTTCTTGAGACTTAAGATTATTAGTTTCAAGTATTGCTTGGAATTCACTGTATGTTGTTACTTCCGCTTTCTTTAATAACTCTTTATTATCTGGAGTATTTATTTGCTCCCATAAGATTAACGTCTGATCATTTGTAGTAGTACCTAACTGATCTAAGAACTCTGTAGATACACCTACATCTTCTAGTTCAAACGTAAACTCTGTTTGCTGATCAACTTCCAATCCTTCAGATGCTTCTTCAGTGGGTTCTTGAACAGGTTGTGCATCTGGTGCTTTAGCTTTCATTATATCTTCTAATGAAACCAACGGTGCTTCAGCAGCATCAATGCCATCAACTTTAACCTCATCATTTGTTGAGCCATCAAAGTCAACATTCTCTGGTGCAAAGATTGCACCTCTATCTCCAAGTACTGCGTCTTGAACTAGAGTATTATCTGAAGGTGCTTGCCCTTTGCTATTTTGATATTGGTTAAGTTCCTTCTTGGTTGGTCTATCCTGCGCACCATCAAACATAAATCCTATAGGATTCTGATCAATAGATCCTTTCATGCTAGCTTGATTAACTACTGTGTATTGACCATCTTCAAGTTTCATTAAAACTTTTGATCTATCAAAGAACGTGATGATATATTCAGGTACAGGTTTACCTTCGCCTGCCTCTTGTTTGTACATCTCAAAGAACTCAGGACTTGTTGTTCTATGCAAGTCTAATGATGATTGAGACATGAAGTAATTGTCTACAAAATATCTTTCTAATGCATTGTATTCCATACCAAATACATCCTCAAACTTATTAAGTTCATTCTTCTTTAGTATGTCATGAACCTCATCAATAGATTCAAAGTATTCATCTAGTAATGATGGAGCAACTGCATCTAATATAGACTTGTATTCAAACTGAAGCCCACTCTTAACCATTATATAATTGAGTATAGTTATAGCATCAGATCTTGTATCTCTATCATTGTAAATCTGCATAAATCCTGTTTGCAAATCTACCTTCTGAGAATCATTTAGTTTATTAAATGTATTAGCATCAATAAGATCTAAACCACTGCGGTTAGTATTTGCAGCTGCTTGATTAAGAACCAAATACTTCTGTAGAAAGAAATTATACTTGTCTTTATACTTCTCTCTTAAATTAGATACAATATCTACTATTGTTTCACTGCCCTCAAGCTGAGGATAGAGTAACTGATTACTTAGCGTTGCTCCTTTTTGTCTTGTGCCAGGCTTTTCTGAGGTTGCAAGTTTTTGCATGTAAGCCTGAATAGTTAAGAAAGAAAGTTTATCAGCTTCATATTTTTCTAAAGCACCTCTTTTTGGACGAAACTTCTCTGCAGCAAAGTTTTTAAAACCTTCAGCTCGTGTTATAAACAACTCATTTGCTATTTGCTCTGCTGTTTGATATGATCTAACTAATGATCCAATATAAGTATCAGACATTAACTGATCAAATATAGGATTGAACTTATTAGTCTTCTCATCAAAGAAGAATTTAATAGCACTTTCTACAGAATTAAAATCTGAGAAACCTTGATTAAGAGAAGCTAAGGTTGAAACATTACTTATCGTTTGAGACATGACATCTATGTCATCAAGTACGCTTAACACTGCTTCAGCCATTAAGCCTAAACGCTGTTCATTTTCTGGTGTACTTGTCTTTAGATTGATGAGATCAACCAACCCTTCATTTGTAATAGAAACAGGAGGATTTAATGAGTATGATACATCATCACTCTCATCAAGTCTTCTGGCTTTAATAAATGTTTGCTCTGAAGTAACTCTCTCTTTATTTGTAAACTGAGGAGTGTTAAGCATCAATATACTTGTCTTAACCGGAACACCCATCGCTGTCATAGTTACAAGTAGAGGTAAGTATTCTTTAGAAAGTCCCAATCTACCAGCTAACCTTTCCTTAGCATTATCTGTCATTGCAGTAATCAAAGCAGATAATATATATTGAGTTCTAAACCCACCGTTAATTGGTTGACCAGTTTCAATATCAAGTTCTGTTTTGGTATCTACGTCACCATAAATTGTTTCACCAACTTTAACTCTACCAAGATTAGCGCCCAACTCTCTTAGAAGACTCACCCCAAGATTTGGTTTTACAACAACACCAATAGAGTCTGCACCAGCTTGAATATTATTAAATGCTAATATCTGCCCTGTTAAAGTATCTGCGTCAACATCTTCTTCATTAACCGACTCAAATAACTCTGGAACCTCACGTTTAAAGAATTCTAATACACCCTCAATACCCTGTGCTTCTGCATCCTCAATCTTATTTGTTAAAGGTTTTAAGTCAGCAGGTTGATAAGCAATAGGAACTTCATTTGCTTCTGCTTGTGTCATAGCAGAGTTACCCAGTAATGCAAACTTATAGTCTACACTTTCATTAGTCATTGGAGCAGAATATGGTTCACTGCCAACCTTACGCTTATATGTAATATAATCTTCAAATGTTACAGGTAGACCTAATACACCCAATGCTTTTATTGCATTGGTAGACATACCTTTATCCTCAGCTCTCTTTTGTTGTGTACTATCTAAAGGATTAATAATCTCAAGTGCATTATTCTTATATGCATCCAATGCCTTAAAGTAGAAAGATTGTTTGTTTCTTACTTCATTGCTTACATATCTAGCATAATGTACATATTTACCTTCTTCAGTTGCCGCTTTACCGTACTCTCTAAGTTCACCTTTCTCATTGAAGAAAAACTCTTTCATCTGAAGATAGAGTTTATCAATATCAAAGTCAGATCCTGCAACTTCAACAAGCTCAGCTGGAGCAACAGTAACAGAACCGTAGATTGCAGGTAGGAAGTCTACAATTTTAGCATTGATTGCAGAGTGCTTATCCTGTGATGGGATTCTTACACCAAATCTTTTAGCAACAGCATCTGGAATTGCACCACCTTTACTTGCAACATTATCCATTACATCTTTAAAATGTGGTGGTGCTAGTACTTCGCTGTATGTTATACCAGTAGAATTACCATCTGCATCATACTCTTTCACATTCATCCGAAGTCTGTCAAGTATAACAACACCTTGACCATCCGCATTTTTGATGGCTTCATCTAATCCAATCAATGGATCAGCTTCTCCTTGCCTATAGATAGGTGTAGTCTTTTCAAAGTCAACCCCTCTTATAATCTCAAATCTATCTGGAATACCGTTCTCATCTACACTTAATACTCTACGGTATACTTTCATACCTAGATCAGATACAAGTGCTGATGCTTGTCCTTTTACCTTCTCACGCATTGACTGCTTCCAGAAGGATAAGAATTTATCTCGGAACTCATTATAAACAATAGGATTGTTTAAGTTATACTTTGGCTCAGTACCGTCCATTGCAAAGTACTCAAGCATCATAGACTTACTCTTTGATGAAGCTAATGCATCTTGAGTGTATTTTAGATAAGTATATAAACTAGTTGTAATACCCTCAGCAGCAGTGCTAATTATAAACTCTGCTTCAGCTTCTTCAACCGTTTCAGGAACTAATACAAGATTCCTTAATGATCTAGATGATAGGTTTATTCTATTAGATAAAGCTTCATGATATTTCTTAATAACATCACCCATCTTCATTGATACACCAGCTATGTTAACTTCTATATTAGGATCTTGCTCAGATGTAATTAATGTTTTAATCTGACTTGGATCAGTAATTGTAGTTTTGTTTGATGGGTTAACCATCTGAATGCCAAAGTATTGTGCATCCATATACATAGCATCATTCTGAGTAAGTGCACCTCCAGATTGCAAAGCCTTGTTAACACCGGTAACATTTTTCTTTAACATCTTTAATGCTGTAAGCGGTGCTAATATTGATGGTGTACCTGTTTCTAATTCAGCTCTCTCCATCTTAATTCTAAGATTATGGAGTTCTTCCATGTTAGGCTTAGCATCCCATGAGTCAATTGTTATATTACCTTCAGCATCTCTAAATCCATTGTCTTCAGATGTAAGCTCAGGGGTTAATATAAATAATGAAGTCTTAAGGTATGTTCTGTTATCGTATCCTAGAATTTTTCTAGAGTTAAGCATAGACTTTTGAGATACATAACCATTAGTTCTACCTGTCTTATCTCCAAATATTTCACTTGACTCTATAGACTCACCAGTCTCCAGTCTATCATATAGTAAAGCTTTACCATTTGGAAGTTGACCAATACCAAAGTCTAGATGTCTAGCTGCCATAACAGTACCATATGACTGAGCATCTGCTCTTTCAATATTGGTACCACTAAATGCACTTTCTATAGTAGGCTCTGTAACACCAAATATGTTAAACCCTTTAACACCATTCGGCACACCCTTAGATGCATCACCTATAACAGAGTCTGCACTAACTATTGCACCATTGGCACCTCTTGCACGTTTAACCTGAGCTGTACCATCTTTTAATGATAGCTCAGCTTGATCACCAAGTAGAAGTTCATTAACTGATTTAGCATTTAAGAAGTTACTTAAGAAAACTTGCTTTAAGTTATTCTGCTCATTTGATCCTAAATTATACATAGACCTTAGCTCATCCTTTGCTTTCTGAGTAGCATCTAAGTTTTTAAATCCTTCCTTAATGTCATTACCAATACGTAATAGACCGGGACCAGATAGTTTATTATAAGCATCTTCTGCTAGCTGATCTAAGCTTTGTATAATACTATCGTTGATATTCTTTATAGAAACACCAGCTGCAGAAAGAACATCCTCATAACTCATACCCATGAGATCTTCACGGGTCAGTTCTTTAACTTTATTCTCAATACTCTCTCTTATATCCTGACTTAATATTGACTTGTTATTATGAAACTTAAATGCATTACCATTTTCATCAGGTGCAACAACATCACCTGAAGTAGTAGCATTGTAACCTATAATTAAAGTAGTAGGACCGCCTTCAGATTTAATATCTACAGTTGCAGACATAATTCTTTCTAGCTCACTGATAATAAAGTCTCTAAATAAACCTACCGTCTCTTCATTAATCTGACCAGTATTTGCATCAATAGTCTTTATAATAGGCAACGGAATAGTATCATTCATGTTAGACTCCCCAAGCACTCTAATAAATACTGGTGATACAGCAGTAACTTCCGTTTCACCCTTTTCATTTTTGTACTCTAGCTTATTACTTATAGTACCTTGCTTATTTACATTGGCTGTATATAAGCTATAAAGCATAGCTTCAATATCTTCCGGGCTATACTTACCATACTTCTTTCTATCTGATTCTATAACATTACCAGAGACAGTATATACAATTATACCTCTCTTATCTATTATAGCTTGAATCTGATCATTTGAATACAATAGATTTCTCTTTAAATAAGGATTGCTTTCAACTAACTTATTTAAATAATCTGGAGTATTAAGCTCATATAAACTCTGAAGATTAGCTGTTCTTTGTTGGTGAACATATATATTTTTATTCTCTGCATTCTTAATTACCGATGCACCAACTGCCTCATCAAACAATGCATTATTGATAGCCATTGTAAGAATCTTTCTACCCATTCCGGTCTGAATGCTAAATAAGTTCTGATCAACAACTACATTCTTAGTAACCTCAGCTTCATCTAAAGGTGTTCTAGCTTGTTTTAATGCATTACTTGTACCATCAATATCATCATTGATGAATCTCTGCATTAAGACTATATCCTTTAATACTAAACCCGCTGCATCTGGATACTGAAGTGCAAAACTAGATTGAGCATCTGTCTTCTCAACTAGATTCTCAATGATACTATATTTAATATATCCGGCACTAAGTTGAAATCCAATATACTGTGAGATATCTTTAGATAGTCTTAGTGACTCAGCATTTAAGTTTTCATCACTAATCTTCTCAGTGACTGCAGATAAAAGAGTTTGCAAATCACCTAAAGTAGTCTTGACCTTTCTTCTAGTTACAGGATTTAATGTAGCCTCCTTAATTCTAGATACATATGCTTGGCTCCAAACATCTCTCTGGTTAGCTACATCATCTCTATTAGAAGCAGACTCATATACAATTGTACCAGACTCTGCATCATATATCTCTATTAGATAGTTTCTTTTATAGTTTTTAAATCCTTTGGTTACAGCGTTAAATAAATATGAGTCCTTTACTTTTGTAAGCTCACCATTCATTACATCCTCTCTAGAAACCCCAATATCATTTAAGAATCTAGTTACAAATGCATTTGTCTGATCATTTGTCTCTGCAAATGTTACTAGCTTTTGTAATTGATATACTTGATTACTTGTATTAGCAACAGCTTTTAATGCTCCATTATATACGTTTGCAAAGTCTACAGCTACAATTAATCTTTCACCAGTTCCTTCTATAGGATTACCATTAGTATCTGTACTTGGTTGAACTAAATATGAGTTACCAAATAAATCTTTTTCCTGAAGTGTAGTTGTAGCTATATAAGATCTAAGAAACTTAGGCAGTGAGCTAAACCCACCAACCATCTCAGCACTGAGATCCCATTGTGCTGTAGTTCTACCACCAAGTTCATCTTCAATCTCCTCTAACTTAACTTCTTGATTTTCAGTCTGAATATTTAATAAAGACAAATAACTTTCTGCAGCATCTTTAATATCCTTACGGTAATCTGTAAATGCATCTTCTATAGCAAATAAATCTTCATGTAATGCTTCCGGAAGATCTTCATTATTCTCAGAGCTATATAAGAAAGCAAAGTCATCTAATACTGAATCCAAAAGTTCAGATGGATTATAGTTTGTAGTTTGCTTAGCTTCTCTAAATATATAGGTAGCTGCAATACTTTGCACAAGACCTCTTGATACAGCACTATCTAAGTATTCATTCTTATAAGAGCGTATAAGCTTGTAAGCATCTACAGTAATTCCATCTTGTAGACTTTCAATAACACGGTTATTCTGGATTGATGCATCCTTAAACTTACCAGAATCAATTTTCTCAAATAGATCCTTTAACTCGTTCTTAGTAAAGTTGGAGAATATAGACTTGATCCATTCAATAATTCTAGTAAAGAATGATTTGATTTCTGTATCAGTCTTTGTAGATCTTGGATTCTTCTTAAACTTCTGGAACTCATCAGCCATGTACTCTTCTACATACTCTTCCTCTAATCTTTCAGGAGACATTCTAGAATATAACTCAGCAGAGTTCTTAAACTTCTGCAACTCAACTTTAAGAGTCTTACCTTCAGTTTTAAGTTTAGCAAGTAATTCACGCTTAGCTACACGTGAAAGCTTCTTACGTTGTTCTTCAGTAAGTAACATTCTATATACTGCGTGGAATGCTTCATGATACTTAAATGGACTTGCATCAGATGCATATATCTTACCAGCTACTTCAACACCATCCGCAATCCGGCTCAATGATATATTAAACGCACCTGCAGTTATACCATTCTTTCTTAAGTTATCTTCAAAAGTATCTATAGACTCTACAGATATAAAGTCAGGAAGGTTTTGCTTTAACCATGCGCTAAACTCTGATAACGTTTCTGAGTCCTCTTGGCTAAATCCTTCAGGTACAATCTTATAACCAAGTGTATCAAGTCTATTATTTAAAGAATCCTTTTTATTATTAAGTTCTATTAGTAATGGATCACTTTCAAAAAGTCTTCTCTTCTCTGCGGGAGTCTTACCGTTACCAATACTTCTTTTTCTTTCTTTTATTTGTGACTCAATATCATTAAGATCATTTAATAAAACTTGCTGACTCTGTTCATTAGTTAATCCTTGAGGTGTTCCTTCTGCTTGCTTTTGTATTTCACTTGCATCCTCTGCTGCTTGACTATTCTTAGCTACATCTTCTAATGTAACAGAAGGCTTTTGAGCAGATGCTACAATTGTTGACACATCTTTAGCAGCTTGTACTTTATCAGATGTAGTATTTAAAAACATTGTACGCCCGATTCTTACAGATGGATCTAGTGTAGTAACAAGTTTATCAACCATCTGCTCTACTGTAGCTTCAAGTAAGATAGTGTTAGAAAACATCATTGAGCTAAACTTCTCTCCAAATATTTCTTTAACATTGGGTAAAGCTGCAAACTTCTCTGTAATCAGATCAAGTATTGCCATTGGATTATCCGGATCCTGTTGCATTTCAGCAGGCTCAACATAAACATTCTCATTAATACCTTTATCCTGATTAAATGCAGAAATCTTAATTGCACCATTATTTACTACAGATAAAGTAACCGCAGTACCTGCAGTAGCCGTTATATAGAATGAGCTCTTTAATTCAGTATCAAATGTAGAGTTATATGCTTTATCTTTTACCTGACTCTTCTTAATTGATTTATCTAATGGTTGATTTGCGGGACCATTTTCTTTTAATGTTTGCTGTGATCTATTATAAAGTTTTGTAAATAGATCTGTTAACTGTTCTTCACTAAACGGTGCCGTTTGCAATGGAGCCAATGTATATGTAGGAGCATTATCACTTTTTATAATAGCAACATACCTAGATGTAAGAGGTTTACCCTTAAACATGTAAGTATCTGTATTAGGATCGTATAAACCTTGAGCTGCTAAAGCACTTTGAACTGTCTCATTTACTTCTGTAGCATTTGGTAAAGCAGAAGAAGGTATTACTCTTTTAAATGTATTATCTACTATCATTAGATAGTCACCACTAGTTGTTTGAAAATCTAGGGTTTGAAACGGAACTGTCTTATTACTAGGTAGATATGAGAATCTACCCGCAGTTAATATAAAGTTAAATCCAATATCAGATAGCTTAATATTTATAACAGGATCTGTATCTACTTCTTTACGAGAGTTAATCTCAGTCATCAAAGCCTTCTGAATACCAAAGTTATTTCTTGCTTCTTCAAGTTGCCCAGGCTCAGCATCAAAGTATGCTTGAAATTGTTCTTGAGACATTGCTGTTGGATCAATAGGCTTGCCATTTGCATCAAGAAGATCTACGTTCTCGTTTATAACATATCCAATAATTCCAGTTTCATAAATTGCTTTGACGTTTTCTGCCTCAAATAAATTTTGAATTTTTGCAATTGCAGATGCAGGAACCTTGATGGCTATACTATACTTAGTTCTTTTTAATCTGATATTTGGATTTGCATCTTCACCCGGCTTTTTAAGATCACCTCTTACTGCACCAGCATTATTTATATCTGTAACCTCAAGTTCAATACCATCTAATTCTTCTTGGGTAAGTACATTTAAAATCTTAGCAAGTCTTTCTCGTGCAAACTTAGTATCACCTATGCCAAGACCTATAAGATTTGGTATAACTCTAATAGGCTCAGTTACGGAAAGCTTTGACATATTAGCAGTAGAAGTTGGTACACCTAGCACCTCTTCTATAGTAATAGCAAAGTCATTCATCTGACCCTCTGATACAGCTAAGGTTTCAAATGTTCCTTCATCAGTAATAGAATCCTCTGGTATAATTGTTAAGTTAGATCCTGTCTGTACATCTCCTATGTTAGGTACATTAACTGTAAATTTCTGACCAGTGTCTTTATGTGTTAATGTTGTTCCATTAGAAAGCGTTACACCTCCAAAAGTAAATGTATCTGTGCTAATTACAGATGATTTATATTTATCAAAAGCAATCTTGGCTTCTGTAATATCATCATATAGTGGATCAATACCTAACTCATTTAATATCTCATCACTGAGCGGTTGATAGTACTTATCTAATATTCTATATGTATCTTCTACTGCTCCTTTCTGTAAGTACCCTACACCAGGAACAGATACTACCACATTTGCTGCTAAACCTCTAGCTGCTGTAGGCTTTATATAAAACTGTGCAAAGTTTAATCCATAGCTTCTTAATACATCAGTAACAACAGGATCAACTCTATTTTCTAGTAACCACTTGGCAAACCCTTCATCTGTATTTAACTTAGCCTTCTCTGATTCACTAAGGGATGTTGCCCATATTTGTTTTAAATCATAGTATGCATCAATAAACTGCTTACCTTCTCTTGATATCCAAGCTGATTTAGTCTTTACGGCATTACCAGGATTATTTGCTTTATGTTCTCTATACTTAGACTCAAGCAAATCAACAATGTATTTTAATTGACCCGTTGATGCATCTTCTATCTTTAATAATGGAATAGGTTTAATGCCCGCCTCTTCTAATATATTATTAGTATCAACTTCTACTGCAACATCTGCAGCAGCTTCTTTTGCTGCGGCCTCTGCTCTTTCAGCTCTAGCCGCTTGTTCAGCAGCCATCATCTGTTGGAAGTTAGTTAAGATTTGAACGGCAGCTGTAAATGCTTCTGGATTAGAACTTGCAGTTAATAAACCTTGCTCAGTATAAAGATTCTTTATAACACTAGCATCACCTGTTCTAATAAATTCTTTTGAATCTTCAGGATCAACTACTACACCAACCTCCATAAGAGCAGTTAAAGCTTCGTTAATCTTTTTGTTAGTAAATGTAGATTCAAGATTTTGTCTTAGTATTTCTCTTTTATTATTAAAAACATCTTTAACAGATGATCTCATCCTTGCAAGCAATGTATTAAAGCTATCTGGATTTAATAATGTTTCTATAGCTTGATTATATACTACAGCTCTATTTTCTAATGTAGCATAGTCAGCCATCATAGCTACTACATCATCTATATTCTCAGCAGCTAAAAATTCATTACTGATAACATTATCCCCTAAGTAATTTAATAAAGCTTTCTTGAGTGCTTTTACATTAGAAGTTTTACTAGAGTCAAATATCCCATCCTCATTCTGTCGTTTAGAATCTGTAATGACATTAAAGTATTCTTGCAATCTATCTTTTGCTAACTGCTTATTGTCTGCAAGAACTTTATTATCTGGATCTGCATCTTCTGCAGTAAGTGTATCTATCTCATCACTCAAAAGTTTAATCTCTGCAGCAATTGAGTTAGGATCAAGCAATGTAGTTAAATCTGAAAATGAATATCCTACTATACCTTTCTCAGATCTCTCTTTAGCAGTGCTTTCTTTAGTAATATTAATTGCACCTTCTGAGCGTAACTTGGATAATATGTCATCAGTTCTTTTTACTGCATCATTAAACTCGTTTCTAGAATACATGTAAAGCATTCTATAATTATTATATGCAATACTACCTAATGCTTCATCTACATATTCAGGTGTATCTTGGTCAAATGCACTTGGATTAAATGGATTTGTAAACTTGTTACCAAAATTATCATAGTTCTTTTGCATGGTTTCAACATTAGAAATAGCTTGCTGTATACCAGCTCGTCTACCCTCAACCTCATCTAATGTTATTTCAAATGCATCTGCAAAGTTTTTATCTGATAAACCATTTAGATCCCTAAGCATTTCTCTAAACTGTCCAGCCCCTCCCTTTTCTATTAAACGATGAAAATGATGGAAATCAGCAAATGCTTGATTATCAAAATAATTTAACTTGCTATTATTATACTGAGCAGTAACAGTAGCTTTATTAGCCTGTTGCTGAGCAGATAAATTCATAACATCCATGTTAAATGCTTTTGCAGGATCAGTTAATATTTGATTCCATGCTGCATTTCCATCATCAATAAGCTGTTTAACAAAAAGATCTTGCTGCTCTTGCATTTCTTTATATCCTTCCGGATCTGAAACTTTTCTTATTCCATTAGGTATTGTACTAAACATAAAATTTTGAACAGGTCCCATTAAACCACCTGTTAAAAATCCAGATAAAAATACCTCTAATCCCTCACCAGTCATTTGACTTTGAATACCAGACTTTATTGATGTATTTAATAAGTCTGTTTGAGAAGCTGTTGGATTTTGCATTAAAGATGTATAATAATCTTGAACACCTGACGCGACAGCTTCTTGATATGTTTCTTGTAAACCCTCAGCTAAATTTGCTGACATAAACTTTAATGCATTATAAGCACCTTTTCTATATGTAGCTCCTTTACCTAATCCTTTTAATGATGGAACAGAAAACAATGATCTTGTACCTTTTTTAAATGGAGTCTTAACAACTTTACCCGCAGCATCAATAGTGCTTTCTGTTAAAAGTTTCTTGCGCATCTTGCCCAATCCCTCTTGAAAAACTTCTCTACCAAATGGTGTAAATCTTGCACCTAATGCTTTATTAAGAACAATCTTATTAGACAGATAAATAACTGGGGCATTAAGCAATGCTGTTTTATGTGCAGCTTCTAATGCATTTAAGTGAGCTTTTCTCATGTCCTCCTCTGTTAAAGAAGCCCCACCTTTCTGTTCAGATATTACCTTTATTGCATTATCTAATTGCTCATTATATACTAATCCACCTTCTAACTTACTTTCACCTAAAGTAAAGTTTAAAGCTCTCATATCTCTATAAAAGCCACCCCCTGTTCTACTAAGCTTAGCTAGATTAGTAGCTGCGCCTAAACCATTCTCAGTAGTCTTAAAAGATCTAATGGCTTTCATAGTTTCAGGAGCAAAAAAATCACCTGTAAAATTAGCTCCTGCTTTTACTGTTGAGTAAAAGTCTAATGCTTTATCAGAATTTTTAAATGTTCTATATAGGTTTCTTGTGGCAGTAAAACCTCTACCCATTGTAAATGTATTCCTTAATGCACTAAGAGCTTTTGCCCCTCTTCCTATATTAACTCCAGTTCTTGCTACCGCAACAGGAGCAGCTCCACCACCTGTTGCATATGTTGCTGCAGCAAGAGCAACTTCTTCTGCAGCAATACTTAAAAATATACCTCCAGTATATCCTAAATTAAGAGCAAGGTTGTTAGCAAATCCACCAACCCCTCCTCTTGAAGACATACCTATTTCCATTGCCTCTTCAAACTCATTGGCAGTTTCTAAATCAGGTGTTGTAATGTAGTTCTGACCTTGAAATATATCTCCTATGGATCTATAAGCAGATTTAAATCCAGACAATGCTTGGTTACCAAGTTGAGGAAGCATTCTTACAAGATCATCACCCATGGTAGAATTAGCATTATAATATGCTTCATTGTCTCTATATGGATTAAACCCTAACTCATCAAAGTTAGGATGGTTATAGTATCTATCAAAAGCTACTGCCTCTTTACTAAAGTAAGTTGGACTAGCATTTGGAAGCTCAGCTTCAACTTGTGCTGATATTGATTTATCTGTACCCGCATAGCTTGCAAATAACTCACTAAGTGATCCACCTGCTCCTGGTGATCTATTACCTGTATTGGCTTGCGCAGGTACAGCAGTTTGAATAAAATCATAATTACCTGTTGGAAAATTAGGCGCAGAATTATTATAATTAGATCTTTCAGGCGGATATAATTTATTTATTGATGGTGCTACATAATCTATTGCATTAATATATTCCTGAGTCAACTGTGAGTCAATAACAGCTGGATTAGGAATATCAAATATTGCAGAAACAGGTTGAAACTGAAACCTGTCTGATCTACCAACAACATTAGGTCTATTTACAGAATATGGATTCTGATTAACATTAGAGTTTTGATTATTTTCTTGCGCCATTTTTATACTTTATAAAAAGTAATTAGTTACCTAAACAAAGTGTTTGCTCTTGCATTGTCTAGTATTCGTTGATTTGCTGCTTTAATTGCATTATTAAACTCTTCGACACTATTAAATATAACACTTGAATATTGCATACCTGTGTTAGGATCATATCTAACATCCCCTCCAAAATCAGGTATTGATACATATTGCCCATTTTCATTTCTTGTAACTAATGATGAACTTATACCAACCTCTAAAGGATTATCTGATGTATTCCATACATTATAGCTACCGCCTCGTGGTAAGGCATATCTAAATTCACCTTGCGATCTCATTATTGAAAACGCTGGACTTGATCCTCCAATATCCCCAATATCAGTTGGTATCAATTGATCAAGATCATTTTTCTTAACTCTTATTTGAATCTTAGTGTAATCTGTTGTTAGTGCAGATTGCTCACCATCTGCCAATCCTGCAACACCAAATAAATCTACCCCTGTAGTCCCTGTAAGTTTCATCTTGTTAACATACATAGGATTAATATTAAGAGTATAAGTTGTTACAGCATCATCCATATCATCAGTAATATTAGCAATATCTGTTTTATCTATAGTAAAATATAAATCACTAGTCGTTTGCTCACCACCTCCTGGATTTTCATATAAAGCTAATAACTCAGGTAAAACAACATTATTTACAAAATTCTCAGCTCTTTCACCATTAATCAAATCACCAAAATCTAAGTCCTTGCCTCTAAGATCATCATCAGTACCTACAGCTCTATATACAACTTCAATATCCGGACTTTGCATCAAAGTGACAGCTTCGTTTAGTAAACCATATCCTACAATATCTGGATTCTCAGACCTTGGATTTACAGTACCAGTAATTTGTGTACCAGCAACAGATAACCCACTAATAGCATCACCCCTACCTTCAAATATTGCATTTAAATTTCTTGGAGCAGAATATGCTGGATTACCGGTTGATCCTTTTTTATAAGCTTTATTTAATAATGCCAGTTGATCATCATATAATTCTGATGCTGCTTCTGTTAAACGTCTTACATATTCTTCTTGAGTCGTACCTTCAAAGTCATAACTACCTGCATACAAAGCTCTACCAAATTGTGAACCACCACCGGGACTATAATACCCCCCACCAAAATAATCAGATGTTACATCTGAATCAGCAGCTTCTAAAAAAGGATTATTGCTAATGTCAAACTGGTCCCAATGATCTTTAAATGCTTTTATATATGCGTCTTTACTTAAAATTGTATAATTGGATGCACCTGGTATAAAACTAGAAGATGTATATAAATCACCTTGCACATATTCCATACCATTAAATATAGTTGGAAGGCTAGATAAATTAGAGTTTGCTATTATCTCTTGACCTTCTGCAGTTTGCATAATATTTCTAAAATTATTCATATTAGAAATATTAAATATCTTAGTTTCTTCAGCTAACAAGATCTCCTTTGCTTTAAATTCATCAGACATTGCTCTTACTCCTGCAATAATATCAGGTGAATTAACAGCTACAGGATAACCCTTTAAAATTACCGGATTATTATTTTTATCTACACCAACTTTAGGAGTTTCTTCTTGTTCATATTGTCTTTCTGTAAGAGGCCTCTCTGTAGATACTTGCTGTGGTACTTGAAATGGTGTAGGAAGTTCAGAGTACTCTACAATATTTTGAACTCCTTCATTTAATAATGATGGTAAACTCGTAGCAAGTTGAACATCTGTCGCATATGTATTATTGAATTGGCTATCTCTATCATGCATCAACCCAAATACTATTTGTTTATTTTCAGGTTTATTTAAAATCTCTCTTGCCTCATTGGGAAATACATTAAAAGTTTTAAGTTCTAAATCATCACTCCCTACACCTACAGCTCTTTGAGCCCTATCCAGCATACGACCAAAAAAACCAGTGCTAGCAGCTTTATCAGGTGTACCATATGCTTGAAATGTTAAACGGCCATCTGTTCCAGCAGCTTGCTCTAGTGATTGTTGACCACTAACCCATAGCTCAGTAGCTTCAAGTTGAAGTTGACCTACTTGATTGTCTAATACAGCTTTGTTATCATCATATACAGCATCTTCATCTATTACAACTTTACCATAGTCACCATATGTACCCAAAGACTGAGCAATATCCAACATTATATTATCAGTTGTTCTTTGCTGATTAGATTTTTCATCACTACCACTACCACCACTACTACTAACACTAGCTCTATAAGAAATCTCTTGCATCTTTAACCTATGCTTGTAATCTGCTAGTGCATATGGATCTTCGTCAACATCTATTCTTCTAGTAATATCAGCATATTCTAATGCAGCTGCTTGTAAGTCACCTGCAATATTTGTTTGCATCATTAAGTTATATGCTGTATTTAATAACGCATTTGTTTCAGAAACATTTGATGTTGAAAATTGATAGGCTTGACCATATCTTTGTGTCTTTTGTTGAGCAGCTTGATATTCTTCTGTAGACTGATTCATTGCTACTTCTTCAGGACTACCAGGTTGAATACCATATATATTGTTATATGTTTCCCAATCAGCAGCATTAGCTTCAGCAGTCTTCATTTCTTTTTCTGACTCCTGTAACTGTAAACCAAGTTGCGTTTGAACAGCAACTATTGTTTGATCAGCCCATGCTCTCTTAGCTGCATTTGCAGTTGGAAATGCATTTTGATCCATTGAGTTAGTTACATAATCTCTCATCTGTACATAAGCATCTGTGTAATATGCTCTCTGCACTAATGGATCATCTAATAATGTATCCTGTAACATTTGATAAGCAGGTGCAGCAACGGGATCACCACCTGTCATCTTTATTGTATATCTACCATCAGGAGTCCATTGAATAGATTCCATTTCACCTAATCCAGATTCCTTTAATATTTCTCTAGATCTATCCATCAAGTTTACATTCTGTACATACTTTGGTACAGGCATTTGTAAAGCTTGATCAGGAGTAGCTTCAATAAAGTCTTGCATTTGGTACTCCATTGCTTTTACACCAACATCCCAATACTTCTTTCTTACTTCAGGTTGATCAGAATTTAACAATCTGTTTGCAAATCCCATCTGTTGCCTAAACTGATTTGTATGAACAATATCTGATACAATCAAATCATTTTCAAAAAATGGTGTAAATACACCTTTAGCGGCATCAACGTTCTCTGCTAAAGAAAGATCCATCCCTGAAATTTGTTCCAGTCTTGGTGCTAAATCATTAGCATACTGATCTCTTATCTGATTTGTATCTGGTCTAGATAGATCAGAGTATACAACTTTACCATAGAGATCATTAAGCTGCTTATAGTTAGTCTCATACTTACTTGTTCTTACATCTAACGCATTAGATAAAAACTTAAAGTCAGGAGTAAATGGCTCGTAGTTAGGTAAGAATGATTTTGATCCTGGAATATAAGTTGCCATAACATTAAAATAATAAAATTTATTAAGTTTTTATAATCTATATAATAAACTTATTTTGTTTAAAAGCCTATCAATCCTACTGAAAACGGTAGAACTCTAAAGCTTGAACTATCTGCTGGTCCAACCTCTAATCCCATTCTACCTTGAACAGGAGGTTGACCAAATGCTTGACCAACAAATGGAGCTGGGTAATTCATATACGCTTCTCTAGTAAGATCTTGTTCTGTTGGTTGCTCAACATCATCTATCCCAGTTAACTTTAATATACTAGGTAAATCAGCTGTAATACCTGCTGTTCCTAGTTGTTGAGATATATCAATGATCTCTCCTATTCTATCTTCTTTACTTGGAACTGTAGGATCTAAATCAGCGGTTCTAAACATATCAATTGTTCCACCGGTTGTAGGATCTATTCTATAATAATCTTGCAATGAATTAATTACTTGAGTAGTTGCTTTATTTGTAATGGCATTATTCATCATTTGATTCATAGTAAACTGATCAGAAAGTCTTTCATTATTAAAATTTTCTAAAGCAGTTTCTGTCTCATCAAAGAATTTCTTTAATCCCCCGGTTCTAACTAGGTCCTGTCTAAAATCAAGATCAGACTTAATCTTCTCACCTTGATTTATTGTACCAATATTATTTCTTTGAACTGTATCAACAATCTTTGCACTTTGCTCAATACCTTTCTGATCCATTGCTTGTGAACGCGCTAAGTAACTTTGCGGTCCTGCAAAAGCTCTTAAACCTCTACGTTGTGCATTTAAGCTAGCATTTGTAGCAGATACTTGAGCTTGTGGACTTTGCAATGCATATCTATAATCTATATCTCTTGGAGTAGGAGGAGCCATTGGTAACCCAAGTCTTCTACCTGCTGAGATAGCCTGCATTGTTTTAAGATCATTTATATCTTGAATATAAAAATCTTCATCCGGTCTACCAGAAGTTGTTATATCCGGTACATCAGGAGTTTCTGGAGTTTCTGGAACTTCAGGAGGTGTTGCTGGAATTGTACCAGATACATCTATTCCAGAAAACTGCGCTGCATCAAGTAATGCATTATTAGCTTGATCAAGTGATGTAATATCTTGACCAGTTCTTACTTGCAATTCAGAAAAATCTCCAGCCTCAATTTTTGAATAATCAATACCTAAGTCTAAAGCAGTTTCCTGTGCACTTTTATAAGGCAACATTTCATTTGTTACATTAAATGCATCAACGTTTAATCCTTTAGCTTCTAAGTATGGAAGTAATACTTTATCATACTCAGTTCTATTTCTATCATATGCAAGTGCATCATTAGCTGTATTAGATAATGTTGTAGGATCTGCTAATGAAATATCCTCAAAAGCAGTTGCATCAAAGTCTTCACCAAATATATTATGAAAGCCTTGGGGTAACTTTACATTATCTGTAGGGCTATTAATATCAAGTGTTCCATCTGATTGTATATATCCAATCTTACCTTCTAACTCAGGATACTGTGAAATAAGATTGGTCATTCCTTTAGAAATTTCTTTCTTTGCTCCAGATCCTGTAAATGTACGTGCAGAACTACCACCTCTAATTGTAAATGGTAATTCATACTTACCTGTTTCTGGGTCAGGTTGTATTGTACCATTTTTTATACCTTCTATAAATAAATCTAAAGTTCTTTCTAATCTTTCTCTTTGAGCCTGTGTAGTTGCACCAGCTCCTCTTGCTGGTGTAATATCTTCTTCATCAGAGTATCCAGTTCTAAATCCAGCTTCTGCTCTAGTAGAAAATTCAAATGGTTCTGCAACTTCTGTACCCTTTTGAGCCATTGGTAAATCATCTACAACTTGAAAGTCTGGATGCTCAGTAGGTTTATATCCTGAATCAATACCAACCTTAGTTATAATCATGTTATCAGAAAGTTGACCGTTCTTCATTGCGGTCATTATATCACTTCTAGTGTATCTTACATTTTTCTGACTCTCAGGCATTCCTTGATATGAAATAGTATACTCACTCATTTCAATTCCAGAACCCATATCCTCAACCATACTTTGTTGAACCTCTTCACCTCTTTGCGCAGTAGGTATTTCAGAACCATATCTTACAAACTGAGTTGGTTGTGCCACACGCATAGGTGGACTAGGTTGTGCCATTGGTTGTCTATTTGGATCAACTCTCATCATGAAATCACTCATTCTATTTTCAAAGAATGATGGCTCTTCATTAAATGCTAATTGTGGATCTACATTCTTACTTGGTACAGACATGCCATATTTTGCTAATGGTATAGAATAAGGTTGTTGTTGTTGAGCAGCTGCTTGAGCCTGCAAATCTCTTTCTAAGTCTTGAGATGCCTGTCTCTGTTGTTCTGCTTGATTCATCTGTTGTAGGAACATTGCCTGAGTAAGTAACTCTTGTTGCTGTTGTGGAGATAACATAGATAGCATTTCTGCTTGTGCAGCTTGCTCTGTAATTCCTTCCACCTGTTGTTTAAATTCCATAGGATCAACACCTTGTTGTTGCAAATATACAAATGATGCTAATGGAACACCATCTTCAAAATCTTTCTTAGACTCTTGTACAAAAGCTAGTTTAGAAAGTTCAGGCATATTTTTATCCATCATCATCTCAGCAGTTCTTATCTGAATATCATCAGCATAAGGATCTTTGATAAGACCATAGTATTTATTTAACTCATACTTTTTAGATACTTGAGCTGGACTCTTACCTTTCTTACTAGAGTTCATATCAAACTGAGCTAACTCTTCATTTGTTAAATATAATGATGGGTCTCTAGAAAAGATAAATGACTGATCAGGTAAGTTCATTGGAACTCCGCCATCATCATGAGATGGACCTGTAATATTATATAGTCCAAACATGCCATCATTATTAAGATCAGTAAGTACTGTCTCTCCACCTTCAGCTTCTATGTTAGCCTGATCTCTAGGTACAGACTTTAATGACTTGCGCGTTGGTGTATCACCCTGTGTGTTAACTTGCCCATCACTCAAACTTACAGGACTAGTTACTAAACTATATTCTACCTGATCTCCTGCAGAACCGCCTTTAGCTTTTTTTTGAAGCTCAAATCCTTTAGGCATATTTTTAATTCTAATTCTAGGCATAATTATAATATTTCAATTTCAGCTCCAAGCTTCATTAGTTTTAACAAAGTAGCATCATCTACAGTTACCTCTCTACCTTCTTTAGCTGGCAATAAATAAGTATACCTGTCTGCTTCAGAACCTATGTCACCTGTAAGCTCTGAGCTAATACCCCTAGAAGGTTGATCTGAATATGCAATAGGCATAACATTTTCAGCAACACCATATACATCTTTTAAATCTCTTTCTGCTCTTCTGGCTTTTACATCTTCAAAATACTTATTTAAAAGTCTTGCGCCACCAACAGCAGTTTCTCCAACATCACCAACTAATCTTCTAAAAGTTGGACCAAACCTTCTCTTTTTATCTATTTGTGATTGATCATAATTTGATGTTCCTGTTCCTGCATCAGCATCAATATAATCAGGAATACCATCTCCATCAGCATCAACCATAGGTGCAACAAAAGCAGGTTCCGGTACATTTGCAAACTCAGCATCCGCTTGCTCCATTGTAAAAGGTTGAATATCATCTACTGTCATTTGATTATTAAATTGTCCTCCAAAATTATCAAAAAAGCTTGCATCAGGTTCAGATTTAATACCTCTAAATGAATCTGTAGGTTCTTCGTATATAAAGTTTTTATCAGCCTCTCCTATAGTTGGACCTGTAAACCCTTCAGGTAATTGTCCTGTATAGTCTGTTCGATAATCAAAAAAACTTTCCCCTGGGTTTGGAGACCTAAAACCTAAAGCCTTCATTCCATAAGTACCGCGTGAAGGATCCAAATCAGATAATGGTAAATATCCTAGTTCTTCTGGTGTTGGTATTTGCCCAGCATATGATTCCTGTCTATTAGCATCTATGATGTCAAGTATAGGATTCTTATTAAATTCTGTACCCTTCTGAGCCATTGGATCTAAGTCTCCACCATATGCATATTGACTTTCAAGAAAAGGACCAAATGAAGGAGTTGGAGCAGGTTCTTCATACTGACCCATCATTGTTGCCTTGATATCTTTCTTAGATCTTGGATCTTCACCTGGTTCATAAAATACAGTTGCTCCATCTGCAATTTCAAATGTAGAACCAGCAGGCATTATACCTAACCCTTCATAACCAGTTTTTTCTTTATCTGATAATGATGCTTGAAAGTCTGTAAATGATACTCCTTTCCTACGGTTTCTAGGTTCATAAGCTTCATCAAAGTATGACTTACCGGGTCTTTTAAATGATACATCATAATCACCCCTTCTGGTATTGTAGTCTAAAAATGTATTGTCTTGTAAATACTGACCATACTCTTCTTTAGTAGGTAGCTTACCCTGATTTAAAAAATCAAAGTCATACACATAGTTATCTTTATTTGGATCATTAGGATCTATCTCTACATCAAAAGATGTAGATTTTCTACGTAAGTCTCTTAATGAGCCATCTCTAAAACCGTCACCATCTCTATCACGTCCTCCAAAAAATCTTCTAAATGTATCTGTTAAAAACTGACCTGTCTCACCTACAGATCCCAAGAGAGGAGCATTGTATACACCTTCAGGTCTTCTTCTAAAACCAGGTTGATAACCTCTACCATATTGATCTTCTAATATTTTTTCAGCAGATAAATCAGTATAACCCTGTCTTCTTAACCTTGTATATGCATCATCTGTTGATGAAGTTATTGATCCTCCTGGTTGATATTTATATCTCATAAGATATTATTACATATATAATATACAAAAAATTAAACAGAACCTCCTAGTTTTAAGATGTTAGAGGCAATATAGTTAGGAGCTGTCATCCCACCTTTCTTAGCATATGCATATACTTTTCTGTTTAGTTTATCATATACTCTCCTTGCTTCTTCTGATTCATCAACACCGTTTATATAATCTACATATTTAGGAAGCATTAAAGCTGATAGTGCATCTATACCCATACTGTCTAAACTAATACCATTAGTTTCACCACCGTGTTCTTTTACAACTTTTCTAAACTCTTCAAGATATTCTTCAGGTGTCTTGTTTGCTTGTTCTGGATCAGGACCGTATTTATCAGGAAATACATCTGCTAACGATCTACCATCTCTAAGAACATTGCCAAAATATTGTCTTGCACCATCTCTACCTAAGAAGTTACTTAGTGCTGCAACTTCGTTTAATGTAAAATTAAACTTATCTCCAAGCTGTGGTAAATATTCTTCTGTGAGTTGATATGCATTTCTTTCTAATCCAGGAATTTTTTCTATTTCATCATTGATTCTCATAGAAAATATTCTTTCTTGAGCATCTAAGTCTTTTGCAAACTCTTCTCTTGTTCCAGAATATAAACCAGGAATCTTTTTAAACTCACTAAATAATTGTCCATATAATCCAGTTGCAGTGCTTTCTGGATTCATCATTAATACCCCATCCTTACTCTCTACATATTTAACGCCTTTTCTTAATTGATCAGCATCAAAAACATCTGTAGGATTAATAGTTACTTTAGGTTTATCAACAACATCAACTACCTGTTGCATATCAGGTGTTACAGCATCTGGAGTAACTGCATTATCTGTAGCATTTGCGGTAACTGCTTGAATAGCTCTTGTAAAAAAACCTGCATCTTTATCTACATTTTCTGCAGCAGCTCTTGCCTCTGCAGCTTTTCTACGTATAAGATCAATAAAGCTGCCACCTTTTTGATATGATGGCATTGAACCACCAAACCTTCTTGCTGGAACATAACCATCTCCAAACAAGTCATCATTTAATAAATAGTGTGAGCGTCTAGTAGGATCAAAATCTTTACCTATCCAACTTGGATTTTTATGATCCATACCTGTATTAGATATATTTCCAATTTTTGTAAACTGATTTGCACCTTTAGGTTTGTACAGAATCATATTGTTATATACGTAGGTAATATTTTTATCTTTCAATGTATTACCTATATGTTCAAAGTGCTTCTCAGTAATATCTTCATCAGCTATTATGTCAATACCATTAGTGGCACGTAGATAAATGTCCTCTACATCGGAAACTCCCTTATCCTTTAATATATCTGTAATAGGCGTTAAAAAGTTATTTATATCACCATAATCTTCTTCGTTTATAGGAATAGAATAAGCTTCCATATCCCCATGTGGGTTGTTTTCTCTACCAATAAACTTCTTAGCTTCGGGTGCAATATCTGATGCTATAACTGTGACATTGTTTTGTTGAATCTTAGGGTTTTTAAATAACTCATATGTAGATATACCTGCTTCTCTTGGGTCGCTATTACCTAAACCTGCTCCAATATCAATAATTACTGAGTTAGGTTTTGCAACATCTGCAAAGAATATATTAGCATCATTTTGTCTTAAATTACCCGTTCTATTTGCCGCATTAGGGTTACTCATAAACTCTCCATATCTAGGAATATCATAAGCTAATCTTCTATTTATTTCAGTTTTTGTTACATCATCTGCATATGGGCTATTAGTATTAGTACTTTGAGATACGTCTTGCTCTGCTTCATTTATAACTTGATCATAACCTTCCATATCCTCAGTAAGATATGATGGATATTCATCAAAAGAAATATTTGTATATTTATCAACTCCAGACGATGTATATTCATTTTGTAATATACCTTTACCAACTTCTTGTTGCTCTTCACTTCTTTGACGAATTTCTTCAATAGAACTTGGGCCCCTAAATGTTCCTTCTGGAACTGTAAAGAATGGTTCTGTACTTGCAGCTGGTATAGGTAAAAACTTATTTAAATCAGAACTAAAGTCAAACTGTCCTGAAAATGATGGTGAACTGATTGAATTATAACCTAGTGGTTCTTCTTTCTCACCATAGATAATAGTTTCTGGAAGATAACTTTCATATGTAATATTTGGTTGAGTACTTAAAGATCCAGATCTCATCTGTTCTCTTGCCATTTGAGCATCAGCTGCTAAACCTGCATCAACATCTTTACGTTGAATAATTGGCTCAGGTGTAATCATTGCAGGTTGAGCTGGTATTTCAGTTGGTCCACTTGAAACTTGTGCTGGAGTTTGTTGTGGCATTGGGCTAGGTTTATTCTCAGGTGATGGAGAATATGTAGCAGAGCTGCTTATAGGAGCATTAGGAAACATTCTAATAAGACCGTCTCTTGTACCATAACGCATATTGACTAAATCATCAATTGTTTTCCCCTCACTAAAAAATTTTAAAGCTCTATTATAATACCTACTATTGTCTTCAGAATTAGCTCCACTCCCACTACTGCTACTAGAACTGCTAGAGCTACGTTGGGGCACACTACCCATTTCAGCATCAGGAAATAATGTAGACAAACCACTTACTGTACCTATCCTTCTAGAAGCTAAGTCTTGTATAGTAGCTCCTTCATTAATCATCGTTTGAACCGCTCTAGCATATTCTGGACTTTCACCCATAGCTATTGCTCTTTGTTCTAATTCACCACCTTCTTGATATTGATAAATAAACTTCCCTTCATTAGGATTAGGTATTGTTAAGTTCTCCTCTCTAATTACAGCATAACCCGTCTTTCCTAATGGAGATACTGTATTGTTATATTTCATGTTAGGGTCTCTTTGTTTCATACCTCCTTTCCTATTTGGGTCTTTTTCACCACCCGTTTGTCTAGTATCCATTTCATCAGGTAAAGTTGCAGCGCCAACTGTACCTATTCCTATAATTGGTGCAACTGAAAATATATTTTTTAAATAGTCTGCTTGTTGAGTTGGTTCATATACATCTTTAAATTGTCTTACTCCATATGGTGCATCCATTAAATCACCTATATCCATTTTAGCAAAATCATCTATTGATAAATTATTATCATCAAGATAACGTAATACAGACATACCTCTTTCTCTTGCCTCAACAGGCATGCTAAAATAATCTGGCTTGTATGTCATACCTTCACTAAGATTAAGATCTGGAAATTGTTCCTCAATAGGCATTCCTCCAAAATCTGTAACCTCCCTAGTTGAAGTATGTCCAAATTCATGTTGAAGTATGTCATCTATTGTAGCATCATCATATTCTAAAATGTGCTCTCCAAGATAAATGTGATCTACTTGATTTCCATCCACCATCGCTCTTCCAGCATGTGCATCTGTATCACGTTTTGTAAATCTATCAGACTTTGTACCATAGTTATTATATTTTACATCAGTATCTTCAACTTGCTTAACCATACGTTCTATGATGTCATCTGCCTCACTAGATGAAATGCCTAAACCGTTCCTTAGTCTTTGTTTGTATGCAGAAGATCTATAATAACTAGTTAATCTCTTTCTAGCTGCATCAACTTTTCCTACAAAAGCATTAGTTGGTGTCCATGCATTATTAGGTATATGTAAAAGCCGATCATTAATTCCTTTTTCTACATATGCTTCAACCGCCCATCTTGGTCTACCCGTTACCTTTTCAAGTTCATCATCAGGTAATTCTAATATTTCTTCTATTGTCCAATCATTTTTAACAGGTTTAGGTTCTGCAAGTTCTTTTGCAATACTTGGATTATTTGATAACTCTAAACTTCTTACCTCTGATTCTATTGCATTATTAGTTGCTTTACCAGTTTGTTTACTCCCCCTAAAAAATCTTTTCAATGCTGCACCACCAACAAATGGTAATGCAAATCCAAGTGCATAAAGTGCAGCATCTCCATAATTGCCTTTCTTAGCAGCATCCGCAAATCCAATAGCATCTATTCCTTCACCTACAAATGGTAAAGCTTCAGCACCTCCATATGGAAAAAGATTCCCTAAAAATCCCGGCTCTTCTGGTTTTGATTGTATGGTTATCTCAGGTAAGTAAGTGTTATACATACCTAAATCAGAAGCCTGTGTTGTAAAGGTATTATCTACCCCCATTGTATTTTCTCTATCTTTTGCTATTGAGTATTCTTCATAGTCATTAAAACCTAGTCTTTGAGCTTCCTCATTTAGTTGATCAAAGGCTTGCATTCTACCTCTTATATCTGCTCTCTCAACATTGGCTTGATTCATTGCATCCTGAACCGCTATATTATCTCTTTCATTAGGTGGTGTATACGCATCAGTTTGACTGCTAATGGGACGGTTAGGATCTAACATAGGTATACCTCTTTGAGCCATTGGTAAATCATAAATGTTTTCTTGAGGTTCTGCAGAAACATACTCATTAAGTATTGATAATATTCCAGCAGGACCATACATACGATATAATTGTTGCAAGTCTAAATTTGGTTTACCCTCTTGAAGAAGCTTTTCTTCTCTTTTAAATATTTCGTTTAAATCTTCTTTAGTTACAATTTTATTAGGTTTTAATATATCAGAGTGTCTTTCCCTAATGGTCATTAATCTAGCTGATGTTTCAGTTGGGCTAGTTACATAATCTGCCTCTTTTCTTTCATCCATCATAGTACCTCTAGGATCGGATAATAAATCTAAGGTTTCTGGCATATCTGCTGTAAGAGCTCTTAAAGATGCCATAGCATTAATAGCATCAATATTAAATTGATAAGGATTATCTTCTGCAAAATGAGTTAGCTCATGCAAATAAGTTTCTGATGGTGCATTAGGTTTTATATATATAGCATCATTAAAAGCATCACTTTGTCCAAATATATTTTTACTAGCAGCATCATTAAAAATTAAAGGAAATGATTGAGCTTGAGGTCCAATGTTAACTCTATCTATTAAAGCTTGTCTTACTTCAGGTGTGAGCTCTGCATTAGGTGAAAATACAGTCCTATTCTGATACCAGTTTCTTAGAAAATCTTGAGATGCTTCTTCACCACCTTTTTGTTTTGAAACTAAATCATCATCTTGAGGATTAATTAAATCACTTCTCATAATACCCCCTCCCGGATTTGATTGTCCTTGGAAAGTTGGTATAGTACCTTCATCAGCATTTTCAATACCCCATCTAAATATTTTAGTAGAAAGCTCTTTAAATTTTTCAGGATTATCTTTTTCACTAATCATCTTAGGCTTTGTCAACTTACCATCCTTTGTGGTAAACTGCTCAAAGTTTCTTAAGAAAGTTTGCTCCTCTCCTGCTTGATTACTTTGTGTACCCCATCTTGACATTGGTACAGCATATAATAATTCACCATTATCATCTTCATAATAATACAAAGTTTTTCCTGCATTTGATTTATTAAAATCATTACTTAAATATTGTAAAAGAAAATTATCTGATATAAGATCTTGCACTCTCTCATATTCTTTTTGCTGTTCTACTTCTAGCTTATTTAATCTTTCCTCAACCTCTGGTTTTTGAGTTGCTCTTGTAGTTGTTACATCATATTGATCTGCTTCAGGTAAATACCTCATGCCAAATGTAGGTTGACCTACAGCTCCATAATTACTTGCTACACCAAAATTTGAAAGAGTAAAGTCACTACGGTCCTGTCTTGCTCCTCCATAAGTACCATAAGAATATGGACTATAAGCATGACCATGAGGATCTAAATAATCTTCTAGACGACTTCGGATTAAATCTTTTCTTTCATCTTTATCCATAGTTGTCAAATCTTTATTATTAAATAAAGTAAAATTACTTGCATATTCATCAAAACTTGGAACAGAAGCAACTAATTTTCTAGAACCTCCTGCAGGTATCTGAACAGTTATAGGCGAAAGTATTCCTGTACGTACATTATTAGAACCATCTTCATAACTGTCTATAGTTGATGGCGGCAACCCTATAATGCTATAATAAGGTCTACCATCTTTTGTAGTCTTTTCAACTTGTAAATTATACTCATCTGCATATCTTGGATTAGATATTATATCATTTATTGAATAAGGTACATTCAAATATTCAGGATAAAAGAATTTTTCTTCACCTTTTACTTCTTCTGCTTTAGGATTAACTGTTAAAAAATCATTTATACTTATATCTTTATCTGCTGTAATCATATATGATTTAACTTTTAAATCATCTTTAGATGTTATACCAGTTGTTGGTATACCAAATAAATAATCACTTAATATAGTTCCATCACCTTTTATATCAGTACTATCATTTATATCACCTATATTTGAATAAATAGGCCTTATGTATTTATATTGATCATATAAGTCTTGATCATAAAATTCATTAAGCTGACTAGGTGTGCTTGATGCTTTGTCTATATATTCTATTGTTGGATTAAAAGGTACTGGATCACCAAAGCTTAGTCTATTATAATTACTAACACTACTTAAAAGTTTTTCATTCTCTTCATCATACTTATCCAAATATAAATCACGAGCAACTGAATAATCTTCATATGTAGGATAATCATCTCGGTCAGGTAGACCTCCCATAAAATCATCCGGATCCAACTCTCTTCGTTTTTGAAGAATAACATCATACTCTTCAGGAAGATTTGTATATTTTAATGTCTGTTTAAATGGATCTATTGTAGGTTCTTGATTATAAAATGTTTGAGTATTATCCGTAAAGTCATACCTATCTTGATAATAAGGCATGTCCTTAATATTTCTATCGTCACTGATTAACTGTGATAAATCTATTTCTCCTGCTTCATATGCTCTCATTTTCTCAGCAGAAAGTGGCAGTAATGGATTATCTGTAGATGTCTCATCACCTCTCTGAGCCATAGGTAATTCAAATACCATACTACCAGGAAACTTATAATTTGCACCTGGCATCATTGCTGCCATGTTACCTAAGTTATCCATACCAAATACAGGAAAGTCTACATTATTCATAGTAATATCACCTGAAGGTATAAGATTAAAATCATTATACTTATCTGGAGAATCAGATTTGTAACCCTGTATAGAAACAGCACCCGTCATGTATGATGTTATTTCATTAGGTCCTCCAGGCAAACCTCTTCTTTCGTATTTCTCAAACTTTTTCATTATCTAAAGGAATATAATAATTTACTATTGTGTACTTTCAGTAACATCTTCTTGTCAGCTGATATTCGTCTTCTTAATAATACTTTATTAAAGTAATGTCTAAACTTCTTATGCTCTGTTTCTGCCTTAGTGTAATCTAAGTTATTAGGATTTAATGTTTTAATATAACCATTAGACTGAGTATCAAAAATAGTTTCTTGAACGTTTAATGTAAACTCACCCCTATCTCTAGTAACATCATAGAACTGATTAACTCTATACTTCTGCTCTTCTTTAGAGTATAATACATCTATACTATCTGAGTTTATGATTGGATAATTTAATGCACCAAACGGATCATTCTTTGGATTAATATTTAATCTTAATAATCCAGATACCTGCTCAGTATTATGAATAATCAACTCATCAAAGTTGAAATCTAAATCATGCCATCTATCATCTGCACATCCATTATATAGATCACCTGAGTATACATAACTCTCAAGTTGATATTCTAAACTTCTAAGTGTATCTACAATCTGACCATGTGTTTCTACTAACTCTACTTCCCAAGGATAATTCTGACCATAGAAGTTTGCATATAAATCACATCTCACATTATGTCTCCAAAATCCACCTGTCTTAAAGTTAGACGGTTGTCTATCTTCTGAAAAGTAATTACACATTCTAGGATTTTGATTTACATATCCTGTAGATCCTGCTAAGTATGGATCATCACAATCTCCATACTCAGTTACAGTTGTATTAGCCGGTGGAGGTGGACAATTACATGTTACACGCTTACAAATAAATTTACCAGCTCCTGTTCCAGGTTGTGGAGTTGGACTAGTCCATTCACCGTTTGCATCTAAGTAAACTCTTATATAACCAGGTGGACATCTAAATTGACTAGTACCAGTATTATTACTAACAAAATCAATATCTACTATAGCAGGTGCTGTTTCATTTATTAATTGAACACAGTCACCTTGTACAGGATCAAATGAATAACCCGGAGGACATTGCACCTGATCACTAGTGGTTGTCTTAGTTGTTAAGAAGTGATTGATACTTGGCAATGTTAATTCAGGATGCCAGTCATGGAATGAAATCCATGCTTTTGCTTTTGGATCATAACTAACTGTCCATGATGTATCTTCAAAATATCTAGAATCACCAAGCTCAATAGGAACTCCTATCAATGCAGATGGATCCGCAACACCAATTGGATTTGATTGAGTAGGATCATCTGGTGGAGGAGGAGGTGGTGTAACCCCTCTTATTGGTCCTGTGTATACAAACCCTCTATCCAATGTATATGATATATTATCTAGATACTCCTCTCTAACTTTATAATCTTTCTTACAGAAGTATACTATATCATCATTAGCATCATAGATTGATTGACATCCTATACCTACTACAGGGTTATCTGCTAATATAGATTCCTCAAACTCAGGGAATTGTCTAATCAATGTGGATGGTAAGTATTTATTAAACCACCATTTCATTCCTTGATTAGCAATATTCACCAATTGCCCGGTGTATTGGAATATCTTACCTTGTGCTTGTGATATATAAAATACTCCTGATGGTGTATTAATTACACTTCTTGCACTTTCACAAGAACCATGCTCATATCCCACCTCAGCATTAACTATATTTTGAAATGCTTGATTAAATAATCCACCATCACCTAATGTTACCTTTGTATCTAAATCAGTTTGTAATTGATCTACACCTGTAAATGTAGTAGGAGACTGATAAGGGAATAACATTATTGCACCAGTCTTATTAATTGGTTTAATAACTGTAACCTCATTTACAAAGTCTCTATAGTTGTTAGGTAAGAATACTCTCCAGAAATCTCTTTTAGATTCTTCTTGTGCTCTTAATGAATAGATTAATCTTTTAGGGTATGATGTATAACAAGTTTCTGCAATCTGTGGATTATAGTCTCTTTCTTGTACAGCACCCTGAGATGTTAAGTTAGTAACAAAGTGACTTGCACTTAATGAATAATCATATAAATAAAAGTTTCCTTCTTCAACTATATCAGAATGAAACAATGTTTTAAGATCATTATATTTATATATATCATAGAATCTTCTAGCAGGTGGTTCCTGGTAATCTCTTTGAGCTAAATTAATTTCTGATTCTACAAAGAAATCTTGAACACCATTTATATGTGTATACATATAAGAATTATCCATAGCATATCTAGGCATTATCCTAGTGCTAACTCCTGTATTTACATTAACTGATCCTTCACCTGAGTTTATTTGTGAAGCTGGAATATTATTACCAAGCAATGATCCAATACCTACTGTACTTGGGTGTCTATCTAAATAATATAAATTATTTGGCATTCCACTATCAAATCCATTACCTCTATCTAATAATGCTTGAATAGAACTACCTATAGAATCTACAATCTCACTTAAATCATATTTCTTACTATCCATCCAATATCTTGGGTAAGGAATATTAATACCTTTTAAATAGTCGTAAGGAAACTCATCCGGTAAATCTTTTGTAAAGAATGAGAATATAGGCATTATAACCTTCTCAGTATATCTACCTACATAAGTATCACCAGAAAATATTGGTTTAGTAGAATATAAAAATTGATCAGGTTTTGTTGAATCAATTAAATGCAAGCAATCTCTCATTGGAACTTGCTTAATATTCTCTAGCTGACCATACTGATTTGCTAAATTAAATTTTAATGCTCCGTATAATGCTGATATATTTCTTTTAATAGAATTAGAAGGATTAAGATAAATACCAGTCTCGCCAGTTTCATTTGCATATCTACCAATACTAATTCTTGAGTTATCAATATTTTGAGGATCATTAAACTCATCTAATGTTTGTACAGCAACTGTATCAGGTCTTTTTAAATTATTTATTTTAACCTGATTATTTAAATCACCAAATATTTGAAATGATTCTCCTACATAATTTGATGCAGTATTTCTAGATCTAAATCTATCTCCAGCAGGTAATCTTCTATAATTACCATAAAAACCATGTGAGTTAAATTTATATGCAAAGGCTTTAGGAGACATAAAGTTATATATTAACTCTATTATCTCTTGACCACCAGTTGTTGTATTCATTAAGAATACCGGAATACTAGTTGCTATACGTATAAAATTTGGGAGATTTTTAAATTTAGTACCTTTAGTTTTAGTTTCCATACCTCCTCCTTGAGCAGCAGGTGTAGCAGCTGCAGCTCCTGCATTTATAGAACCTTGAGCACTAGTTACTATATCATCAACCACTCCCCCAAGAACAATTTTATCAAAAAAATCAGCACCTGATAAACTAATAATCTCTGAAATACTATTTGTTGCAACGTTGGCACCACTAACAGCCCCACCCCATGTTCCTGATCCTGAAGGAGGAATGAATGATGGTGCATTAAATGTTCCTGGGCCTATAGTGCTTCCATTAAGAAAAGATGGCATTCTCCCTCTGAATCCAATATTTATACCTTGAACAGGTAATAATGTTGTATCCTCTAATCCTGATACTTCAGATAAAGCATAAGCCATTCCTAATACTGCAGATATTGTTGCAGCTGCGTTTCTTAATAACTTTTGCTTCGGATGTTTTTCTGTAGGTACAAACCCACCTGAAGAAAATCCAAACTTCTCACCATACATCCTTGTCTCATATGCATTAAGAAAAGGTCTAGTAAACATTAAGTCTGGTGAATGAAATGTAAATATATCTTTTGTATATCCGCGTAATGGATCAAATCTATCTACTGATTGATCATAACTATCAGCTCCAAATGTTCTATTTACATTACTGTGAAAAGATCCATCTAAAACTCCATCATGAAAAAATATGTCACCTGGTCCATCATCTAATTCATTGTAAGGATAATTAGGATATACAGCTTGTAAATCTAATCCTGTTATATTATCTTCTTCTCTAAGTTTATATTTACGCATATTGCGGAATATACCCTTAGCAAGAATAGATTTATTGTTTTCTCTTGATCCTCTTAATATTTCATAACCAACAATGTTTGGTATAACATCACCATCATTGTCAACCGGTCTAAGAATATTATTAAACTGAACACCAACAATTCTTATTGTTTCACCATCTGGTGTATTAAGATGTAATTGCGCTGCAACTTCTTCAGATGGCATTCTATGGTGTCTAATAGGTTGATTACATAAATCAAACTCAGGTCTGCCTGGTATGTTAGAATTAAATACTTCAGGCTTATTAGGATATCTTTCTGTAGATTCCCAATATCCCATAATACCGTCACCAATTATTCTAAATGTGTCATTCTGAGCAGGTGCTCCACCAAAAACAGGTGTTATTGGAAAACTAGGTGGAAGTGCAGTATTAAATACTTGCCATACTTGTTCGGTAATTCCTGTATCAATTGCATTAGGACCTAGAACACTAGCATTCTCACCTTCAGGTTGTGTAAAGTTAGGTATTCCATTTCTATAAGAAAAGGTTGTATTAACTGGTCTACCAGGAATATGATATGAAGCAGATCTTTCACCTGTATTATATATCCATCTTATGAAAAATGAATACACCTCATCACGCATAAATCCTACAGCGTTCCCACCCTTATAATAATAATCTGAAGGAACTTCTGCTACAACATACTCTGCTTGAATTTGATTAGCTAATGGCTGATAGTTAAAATCAAATTGACCTACTGGTCCTGATCTAATTAAATAATCATTGACCACATACATCTCTTCAGACCTTTCATATGTAGGTCTATTTAATACTAGATCACCCAACTTAATATCCTCAAGCTCTGGATCTATAAATGTTAAATTAATATCTGTTTGATGTACACTATATGTACCAATTCTTTTTGCAAATATTTGATTTTGATTATTTATAAGAATTACTAACTCATATTCTTGAACACTATTTTCTTCAAGATTTGTAATTCTAATATCAAGTGATCCTGATGTTCCTTGATGATCAAATAAAGACTGAAGATTTGATATACCTATATAATCACTAACTCTTTGACCATTAACTAAGTATGCAACATATGCTTGATATGAACCATTCTTGAGCTGACCTGCATTATTTCCATTAAATAATTCTACACAAGGTGTTTTTAATAATGGAGCTAGTCTAAGTTTTTCACAATCTAATCTATCTGTGTCCTCATATATAACACAGTCTGCACCAGGAGGTTGTACTTCTATTTGAATAAATGGAATATCATCTACATTCATTGTACGGGATGGGTTTAATGCATCATCCCAATATACCTGCCATGTACAATCAAAGTTTTCTTTTGAGGCTCCTGTAATAAGATGCTCTCTGTTAAATCCTAAACAAGGATCATTTACTAATGTCTCATACTTACACTCGCTATCATCAAATGTACCTATCTCTGAGTTTGTATCATCTGTAGAATATACAACCCACTGATCTGCGTATAAGTGTATTGCACCTATAATAGTGTAAGGCACAGTTGCACATTGCAAATTAGCAGGCTCATTACCTAAAGTACCAACATCTCCATCAGTAGAGTTGTTAGCAGCATTTCTTGCATGAGCCCAAGTATCCTTCCCTTGAAAACTGGCATTGGTATCTTTTACCATACCCTTTATAAAGGAGTTAGTCTCAATACTAGATGTTGCATTACTTAACTGTGATGACCGTCCAGTACTTGCTTTTCTTGTAGATGTTCTTCTTTGCTTCGCCATATTAACCAGTTACAGGATAACTCTTGAACATGTTATAATAATTATGATACTGGGCTCTTCTATTAGTCCACCATATCTTTTGCATTTCTTGGAAGTTAGGTGTATTAACAAATCCTAATGCATTATTCCTTGCAGCTCTTAATCTTGATTCAATCAAGTTTAATTGATTTGCTACATTCTCACCTGCAAATACCATGTTCTCTAGTATACGTTGTTTAAGAGCATACTCATAGTATTCATTACAATATGGATGATCTAGCACTAAAAGATTACCGCTATTATCTTCCATTGCACCTTGATAGCTTATGTATACACAACCTGTTGTAAAACTTGTCACCATAAACCCATCCTTAATTTCTGCTATATCGTGCGCTTGCTCACTAATATTTGGGCAATCACATACTTGATCATTTACGTTTTGAATCTTTAATGATCTAAATGCTGTGTATGTTCTGTACTGACCACCACCAATACGCTGTACTAATTGATAGCTGTTCTTGTCATTACAAGTTTTAATAACACACACATCTCTACACTCAGGATCTTCGCAAGGGCCTGCTTCACCAGGAGCTGGTTTATATGGTACATCATTAGTAGTTTCAATATGTGTACCCGATGGCATTTGTTGTACAACAGTGTAATCACCACATCTAAATGCATAGTTTAAATATGCAAAGTCAGAAGGCAACTGAGCTTTACCGTGCTCAACATCAAGAACAACTTCTTTAGTTCTATGTATTCTTAAACCTAAATCATAGTTTACTCTTGTGGCAACCTTAATAAGTTGTTGCGGTTCTATCATACCTTCTAATGCATAGGTTGAAAAGTCAACCATAACATCTTCCAATAGTTGATCAAACGTTCTATATTTATGTGATACACTCATGATCTATGTACATTAATCTGATTGTCCCCATCTTCTTGAGGAACTTTCATTGTGTTAAACATTCCGGAAACAACTTGATTTTCTATTTCAGCTAACAATGCTTCAGGTACATATAGCTCTTGCTCATAACGTGGAACACACTCATCTGGTGAATCACATAGCCAATCTGATATATCATCATTAAATACACCTTCAAGCTTTATAGCATCCCATTCTATATTAGGCATATACAAGTATCCATCTAAATACCAGAAGTATTTTCTCTTATTGTATTTAAAGGAGGTTGTCTTACTCATTGATACATAAGTACCAGGTTGAGTAGGTTGAAGCTCTACAGAGCCGTCTATGGAGCTTACAGTCCTAATCAATGGACCCCAATACCCCTCAATCATTTCAGGAAGCTTGTCTTTGCTTCTTTTGATTGTACAACCGCTAGATATTCCAGTACACTTTGCCTCTACTTTATCTACATCAATAAGCTCTATAAAAGGAAGCGTTTTCCAAACAGGATTAAACTTCATTAGTTTATTTGCAAAATCCTGTCTGCGCATTAATATCTGAGCAAACTTAATAACTAAACTATAAATATATCTGTCAGTAAGGAATGCATCTTCCGTGCTCCCTTTTACTTGACCTCTTATTCTAGATATGACCTCATTGATCTTTGCCATTGCTCTTCCTGTTTTTATACAGGCTAGCAACACGGAATCTACTTTTCATTTTTATATATCTAGTCCAACGTTTAGGATATTGCTTTGCAACGGTTCTCTTAAACTCTCTTGTTGCTGTAAATCCCCATAGATCTCTATTTTGAAATCTATACTTTGTTGACCAGTTTGTATAAAATATTTTTCCAATGTTACCGTCTGTATCCCAATTTTTGTTTCTTAGACTTTTGCCATATTTACTAGATAAAGCAAAATCTACATTACCACCTTTAGATGGGGGACAAGTCCCAATAAATAAATAACCTAATGAGTTAGGTAGCTCTACGCCATCCCTGTGCTCAATAACCCCCTCCCATAGCCTTCGGTTATATATCCTTATAATAGCTTTAAGTTTGTCGTCATCTATATCAGAGTAAAGAGGTTTCAACTCCTTAAACTCATTTATAGTTTTCTTATTTAAAAATCCTAGACGTTTTTCTCTAAATCTAGGAGCATTTAAATCTGGTTTCTTAAAACTATTACCCATCACTATATGTATAATTTACAAAAAAAACAGGACATATGGTACAATTTATTATACTGAATACGTCAGTTCACATATGTTTCCTATATGCGGATGTTGTAATTCTAGTTTACCTGATCTTCTATTACCTACATATTTATTATGATAATGATAATAATCTGTATTAGATAAACTTGGTAAAGTCTTATGAATAAATCCAGTGTTCTCACTAGTTGTCACATACTCTACCTTTCTATTACTATGGTAGTGACCTGTAAATAAAGTTCTATTCTTAGTCATACCCCACTCTTCTGCAAACTCAGTAGCATATACAATAGGTGTATTTTTAGAATTAGCATCACCATGCTCAAATGCATTAAAGTTGTCATGCCATACATGAACCTTACGCTCACTATATTCTATATCCCACATAATATCTTCACAATCAATAGACTTGGATAATGCATGTGCTAAGTGGAATGATGATAAGCGGTCATGATTACCAGGAATATAAACAATAGTAAGTATATCACAGTGTGCTTTTATAAAATTAATAGCCCAATGCATTGCATCAAAAGCTTGTATATAAGCTTCTGTAGCAGATGCACAATTATTCAATGGTGTACCTTTTGTAGTTGCTCCATCAAATGTATCCATATTGATTAAATCACCTCCTACTACAAAGTACATATGAGATATATAATGAGACATAGTAGCTCGTTCTACTAAGTTTATTATAGTATCCTCAAATTCTTTATCTATGGTTTCATTACCTTCTTTACCAAAGTGTATATCTTGTAATGACATTACACCGCATACTTCTAGTTTATTTGCAGATAACTTATCTATATCTGCAGCAGGAATTGTGTAAGTCTTTGGTTCCCAATTATCTAAAAGTTCTTTAAAGTATTTCTCTGATTGGTCTTTTATTCTTGTAACTAGAGCAGATACTCTCCAGTGATCTCCCATCTGTTTATTCCAATAAGATGATAACTTCCACTCTGCAGTATCTATGTTTAATAACTCTATTATTTCTTCAGGACTCTTTGGTTCGTGATCAAATATTCCTGAAAGCTTTGCTTCTCCTTTATCCAAGTTAACTTGCTGTTCAACTTTATCTTTTAATTGTTCAACTTTACCTTTTAACTTTTCTGCTCTAACTTGATCTTTTATATATTGATACTTTTCAATTGTAATACCCAATCTTTTAGCACAATGCTTATTAGACTTTTTCCAGGCAAATGATTTTATTACTCTATCTCTTAGGTTACTCATAAAAAACTTTGTATAAAACTACAAAAGATTATTTAATAAAAAGGGGGTCTTTACAACCCCCTCCCAACTTACGCAGTGAAAAACCAACAAAACACTACTACTGTTGTTATGCCGCTGCTGTAGTAATAATTACTTCAACGCTATCACAAGTTGCTGCTCCAGCATCTGTAGATTGAACTTTCAATCTATAAGATGTTGCTGCCGCTAAACCTGTAACTCCAAATTTTAATGTTGTACTTGGAATATCTGCTGTATTCTGTTGTACATATGACACTGGTGTTAATGCAGATAAAAACACATCAAAGTGAGCTGTCTCTGATGATACACCACCCCATACAATATCTGCAGTTGTAGATGTTATATTCTCAACATACACATTATATGGTGCATGATGAACATTGTTTGCTGTACACGCACCTACACCTGCACTAATCATAAGTGCTAATTTTTGAACAATAGCATCTAAACGCTCACCTGTATCTACTCTAATTGTCTGACCTCCAGTAGTAATCTCAAAGGTAGTACCACAATAACTTACACATTCTGCACAAGTTATGTCAGCACATCTTTCAGATCCTGTTGAACAGTTGGTATAACTACATGGTGTAGTTAAACTGTTATTAGGACAGCTACATTTAGAACTAATTTTATTACAAGTATTACAAGCCATTTCTTATTATTTATGGAGCTGATGGACATGATGCATTGCTACCTGCATTAGCAGCTGCTGTCATATCATCTTTAAATCTATCAGATGCAAAATCCCAATCTGCAGGAGCTGTATAGCCTTGATTTAACATCATCATAAAATTCTTCTTCAATAGACCTTCAATAGCAATGCCATTTGTAGTCTTAGAACCTTCGTAAGGATTAACTGCAGATGGAGTAACACCTTGTAATAAATAAGATGTTACATCTGCTGCTGTTTTAACACCGTACTCATATGTATCAATCATTCTAGCATAGTATGATCCGAGCCCTTGAAGAACTGCTGCTGCTTCTGCTGCCGCTGGTCCACCAGTAGTTGGATAATATAGTATAGAAAATCCAGATGAGAATGGAGGTGTACCACCAAATGCTTGAGTAGCACCCCATGTACTTACACCTGTACCATTAATAATATCATGAAGCTCATCATAGTTATTTTGATATGCTGTAGAAGGTTGGAATCCTGAACTAAGAGCCCATCCTGCTGCTAATGTTGAATTATGATAATCAGGATCAGACTCATTAGAGAATGATAATACCATTACTCCTGGATTAGGAACTGCTGCGCCACCGGTCCAATCTGTTGGTAGACTACGTAAAGCAACCCACCCAGCTGCAGGATCTAAGTTAGCACTTACTCCAGTATCAACTACAGCCTTAATGTATCCTATGTGATTATTGTCTTGAACAGGAACAATGTATAGTGTACCAGTCCATGAACAATCTGTAGCATATTGAGTAGCCCATGCATTCAGACCATTAATTAATGCAGTACCTCTAGTTACTGTATAAGAAGTTGTATCAATGAATGCAAATATGTTTTTAGCTGTACCAGGTAATCCAATAAATGCATCGGGTACAACTTGAATTTGATATGATCTTGTTTCAGTTACAGTACCTGCACCATTTGTTAATTGTAATGAAAATACATCTGAATGATCTGTTGCACCATCATGAGTATATGTAAACCTTCTATTGAGCGGATTTCTATTCTCACCAAATGAATTTACAGTGCCATTATCTACAAGTGCACCCGCAACAGGAGGAGTAGTAACATTTACTACAAGATCTCCCTCGCCTAATATAAAGTTAATATTATATACACCTGTACCACCGTACTCTACATATTCTTGAGCATTGTCTGCAACATTATCTGCACCAAGAATAGATGGAGCATCACAACAAAATACTACTCGGTTTGGACCAGCACTATTTGTAAATGCAACATACATGTAATATTGAATGCTGCTAAGAGTAATAGGTCTTACATAGTAGAAATCAATTTTACTACCTGTAATGTTATAAGTGTTTGTACCACAAGTTAATGACTGACTCTCTATAGATAACCCATTAGGATGCGCATTACCTGCACCATCTGCTAATATATTTGTAAGGGGACCTGCAGTTCTAATAAAGAAATTAGATGCAAAATCCCAAACAAATTCTGCATATGCTGATAATGAACCAGCATTCTCTACTCTAACTCTAACATAAAGCTTACCTGAAGTAGCCCCTGTTGCAAAGTTAAAGTTATATGGATTAGAAATACCAGAACCATTTACAGTTCCTCCAGCTACAAATGTTATTCCATCTGCACTATAAGACGCTGTAATAGTATCTGATGCTGTCATACCAGCTGTACTAATATCAAAATCAACTACACCTGCACCAGATACAGTTGGATCAGTAGCACCACCACCGTCAAATGCAGTTCTAATATCTACAGGTGTAACTGTTCTTGCTACTGCAATAATTTCTTGAGCATCTGCATCATAGTAATAATCTGTAGGTGCTGTATCATCATAACCTAAGTAAATCCAATCTGTTTCAGGATTTGATACAGGAGTACCTGCTGTAGTTACATCAAATACTGTACATGCTGTACCAGTAGTTGTGGCTATAACTGCAGGACAAACTTGTTCTAAACCAGCTGATGTAATAATCTTTAACGTAAAGTTATACGATGTACCTTTACTTAAGCCAGAAATAGTTTCACTAACGCTTACTCCAGGACTTGATATAGTAACTGTACTAGCTACGTTACCGGTAGTATTATCTGTTACTTCTACTTCGTATGTTACTGTAGTACCTAAGCCATTTGTAAAGCTTATATCTACAGTAGTATTTGTTTCATTACTTACAGCAAAGTCAGAAGGACAAGCAATGCCTAAAGGAATAGTGCGGTTAATAGTCTCTTCACAAGTGCTATCATTATCTGATGCACAGAAATCTACTTTAATGCTTAATGCTGCCGTTACATCTAATGCTGTAACTGTTACAGATATACCAGTAGGATTTGATTGTAATACATATACATCAAATGCTTGAGTTACTGATGCACCATTTTGATCTGTAATAGTAATCATACTACCACAATCTGAAAACCCTCTAGGAACAGTAGATGTTGTAAAATTAAAGTTAATTGCTGTTGCTACACCTAATGTTTCAATTGTTGTTGTAGCAAAGTTAAAGGTAGTTGCAGCACATCCGCTATCACAGCAGTTCTCTTGAATGCTTTGTACAGCATTATACAAGTCACATATAACAACCCACTGATTCTTATGTGAATCAGCTAAGTTACTTGGAGTATTAGTCCATAATGTATTTCCACTATATGTACCATTAGATGATAATTGATCATCAGTTCCAAATATACATTGTGCGTTTATTGCATTATTTATAGCAGGAACCTGCCCAATTGCATCTCTTGTCTGACAATACGCTGTTTCTAATGCAAGCAGTAATGTTGAACTTTTTACCAGCTCAGAAGAAAATAAACAAGATGATACAACCTCTACCTCATTTGTTTCATTTGTACATGGTAATACACAAGACTCAATAATGGATAATCTAGATTCAAAGTTTGTTAGTGATGTATTAATAATGTTAATTGCATTATTTAAATCACAAATCTTTGCAGCTAATCTTGTAGCATATGTTTCTATAGGAAGCTGTGTTACAAGCTGACCAGTAGATGGATCAGTATATTGTAAACAAGCTGGAAGAGCTAATGATCCTGTTACATTAGCAATAGTTATACTTTGCCTACCGGCAGTTGTTGTACATAGTTGAGATATAATAGCATTAATAACTTGATCTAAGTTAGTTGGATCTGCAATACCTGTTAAACATCCTACATCAATAGTTAAACTTGGGTTACAAGTACATGTAGCATCTATAAGATCACATACCTCTGTTGCAAGTTTAGCTACTACATCACTAACTGTATCACCATTACATAGGTTAATACACTCAATGTCTGGTCCTTGCCATACAACACAATTAGAAGATATGTGTGAACAAGGTTCTACTTTTCCGTTATTGCTAGGTATCATTTATTCTTCCTTTTAATAGCAAACGCTATATAATAATATACAATTTTTTCTCCACAAATCAACTACTAACATTTGTACAAGTAACTTCAGGTAACGTACAATCCGGTTTATCTGGATCATTTGTAAGTGTAACTGTTAACTTCTGTGTTCTATCAAAACCTATTGTAGTAAAACAATAACAAAAATTAATTGTATGTGAGGTAATTAAATTTGCATTCTCAATAGTATAATTCAAATGCCCATTAGCATCTGTCTTACCAATCTTTACGTTATTTATATAAATATCAAAATCTTTCACGGCATCTCCATCTGCGTCAACAACAACTATCTGTAAGAACTCATCACCTGAATCTTGATCATTAGGATTAGATACAATACTAGATACTACTTTACTAACATCTCTAACAAGTATCTGAGCATCTGTCCACTTACAGATATTATATTCTGTTACAACTTTATTATAATCATCTATACAGCACGGTGTCATACCAAATCTTACAGCTCTGAATCTTCTAAATACAGTATCTGCAAACTTTTTAGTTGATCGGGTTATATCTTGTACTGTTCTTGTCATTTTAATTTCCCTTTGCCTTTTCTAAGGTTCTGGTAAATGAATCTGATGATGGTGTAAATTTATTATTGTAAGCTTTTAAACATGTTTTGTGTACAGTGCTGCCATCCTTTGCTGTTGACTTCTGACATCCGCATGAAAATTTTCCATTACAATGTTTACAATTCATATCATTTGGTTTTAATATTTCGTAGACTGCCCATCCGCACACTCATCATATACACACGCAATCTTATTTAATCTCTTTTTTGCATAGTTATATATCTCCATTCCATCCTCTGGTCTATGGCAATATTCAACCTTTGCAACTGCAGCATCAATCAATGTACGGATAAAGCTCATTTCTCGCATAGCTGCTTCTTTATCTCCTACAGGTTGACATGCTGTAACATCCATAGCACAAAGAGTATTGTAATACTTTGTCATAAGCTCACATACTCTCAAATGATTATATTCTATAAATGCTTCATCAGATGGAGACACTTGATACTTGATTACATATACTCCATCAGGTATACCAGCCCTCTTTGTACCACACTGTGTAGTCTGCGTACCTAAAGCACAAGAGTTAAGATTTAAATCAAATCCTTTTGTTACTTCTTTTAATACAGGTGCATTATAACCTGGTACAGTAATTAATAATTCTGCACAATCAACTGCTAAATTCTCTGCATACTGACTAGTATCTCTAACTGTAAATATCTTACAATTTGAAACCTCTGGTACCTCTAAACTTAATATATGACTACTAGGCATATCTCTATCTTATATATATAATATACTAAAAAAACTGCATTTAATACATAAAAAAAAGGCTAGGAGTTACCCTAGCCCTTTTATTAAGTAAGTAATGTACTAATAATTAAATAGTACAAGGACTTCCGCAAGCATCAGTTGTGTCAAGAACTGCATCTACACTAGCTAGTGCGGCAATCTGACCAAATAATGTATCTAGTGCAGTTTCACCGGCAGATCCAGCTACTGCATAGAAAGTATATAAGTACTGATCATTATCAAATACTCCACTAGGATTATTAAATCGTGGAACACTGTGAAGAAGATTTAGAGAAACATATCTCCCACTTCTATCAACAGCACTGACAATATCATCAGAATGCTCAATCTCACGAATTCTTGAAGAATCAGCATTACCTTGATTATAAGGCATTTGCATGTAACGTTCACTCATTAACAAATCTCTAAGAACAGTCTCACCAGAAATCTGTGCCATAACTCCAGTAGTTCTAGAAGCTACACCACAATCATTACATGGTTCACCAGTCTCATCAAGATTAGATAAGATGATTTGTACAGGCTCCTTCTCATAGTGATCTCTTGTATCAAATGAGCAGTTACCAAACTGAGTATCAACATAAGCACCTTCTACTTGAAGTTTAGCAGATACACCATCAGTTACCGGATCGGTAGACTCAACATAGCCAGATCCTTGAACTTCAGCAATAGTATAAGAAGCAGTATCAGCAACAGTAGCAACATTAATAGTTGATGGAGTACCAGCTGTACCACCAGGAACTAAAATAGTTACTGTATCAGCTGCAGTATATCCTTGACCAGGACCTGCAATAGTAGGAGTTGCTACAACAGCACCCCCAGATACAGTAAGATCTAATGTTAAACCAGAACCGGTACCACCAGATACAGGAACGTCTGTATATGTACCATCAGTATATCCAGAACCAACAACAAGTGTATCAAGAGTAGCTGCAGCAGCTAAACCAGTACGTGTGATTTCAATTCCACCACCTACTTTCTCTCTAACAAATGGAGCAAGAATTGGATCAGCTAATAATTGTTTACCTGCTTCTGCAAGAGCAGCAGCTGGATCAATATAGTCTTGTCCGTCTACACAACAAACATTTGCAGAATCTCCAATAGCATAAGCATTGTGATTCAAGAAACGAAGTGCAGGAGAACCTTTAACGTCCATTCTTAAAAAGATACTAGATCCACATGGAACACAATCAGAAGCTAATGCAACTTCTGCAGTAGCTGCAGCAGGAGCACAATCTAAAGACTTCCAAAGTTTACTAATGTATTTGCCCATAATTCCTTTAGACTTAACGGATTCAGAATATCCACCGTGTCCAGGATTATTACCAATAGTGTCAACAGTATGTTGTGAACCAACTACTAAAAACGTTTGCGCGCCAGCACTAACAGCAGCAGGGTTAGCTACAACTTGCCAAGTTGAACCATCAACAACACCAAGATCACCAGGACCTAAAGTTGTAGTAGCTCCGGCAGCAGTAGTAACGCTGTCTACTAAAAAGCATTTTCTAAATGCATGATTAAAATAAGCCATTTCTAAAAATTTAAAATAAAAAAAATAAATACCTGTGTATCACTACACATATATAATATAATAAAAGTTTTCTAACTAAGAAACAATAATTTGTATTTTGCAGAGTTTACAGCATCCTTAACCATATCTAATTGGTTAACAATCTCTGTATGAGGCATAACTGCTTGAAGCTCACCTGTTTTCATTGATAAGTATCTTAAATACTCAACAGCTCCATCAGCAGATGTTAAAATTACAGGAGCTTCTTCAGGATAATCTAATATAACTTCACATGCCCCTTGATATCCTTCAGCAATACCATCTGCTAAATCAGGCAGTGCATCATATATCTCATTCAAAGCTTTATGTTGAGCATATGATCCAACCCCTGTTACTTGCAAATGTAACTTATGAAAACTTGTTGCAGCATTCATTAAACACTGAACATAAGAACCAGTCATCATATCTACCTTCTGCATATCAGCAGATCTCTCCATAGTAGACTCAATGGCAGGTTTACCATCAGGTCTCTTTAACATTGGTTTAGCAGGCTGTCTTTTAAGTTGTCGTTCCATTAGTTATTCCTTTCTGCTGATTGTTGCTCTCTAGTATATTGACTAAAGTTTTCCATATCACCGGCAAGTATTGATGCAGCTTCATCAAGAATTACTTCTACTATATCATCTTTGAATTCACATTCTACTTCCTCTATAGATGTTTCACCTGTATATGGATTAGTGCAATCTAATATTTGAATATATGTAGGTCTTCTATAATATGTTAAAACTGGATCCACTAAATTAAAATCTGCATTCTTGTAGATTCTAACTGTATTATTAAGCATTGTTGCTAGTGTTTCACTCCAATCAAAGTCAGGTCTTTTTAATGGATCCCTCTGATATAAATCAATATTCTCTTCTCTTACAAGATAAACAGTCATTGATCTTTTATCAGGACAACAGCTACTGGTAGCATCTACGCTAATTCTTTTATACTCCATGTAATCATCTACCGGAAAATTACTAGATTCAAAGAATTCATCATTAGATGTACCAGTAAGAGGAGTCTCTGTAAGAAGAACTTGTAAATCATCTATTCTTCTTTTAGAATACTCATCTGCTTCCTTATATAAATTGTTACCATGCAGTTGTCTTCTAACCCACTCAGTCTGTGCCTTATTAAAAGCTTCAATAAACTGCCAACACTCTATATTATCAAAGTCTTGGCTATCTAGTTTATTAAGTCTTTCTTTAAGTTTTATCTGAAGGGTTGAATTCAACATAACTAACTATTTAATTATTCCAATATGGTTCTACATCTTCCAGCAATGCTAAAAGTGTTTCTTCATTCTCTGGGTTTTTAAGATATGCAAGAACTTCACTTGGAGTCTTACCCATTCTCTCAGCAGTATTTAAAGGCTCAATCCATCCACTAGATTTAGTCATAATAAACCTATAGAATAATGCATCTTTAATTAATGCTCTAATCTTAAGATCTTCCATTGAAGAACCAGCTGCGTCAATAAATGATGTTGCTGATCTTTTCTTATTGCTTTCAGATCCATCTCCATTAATGTACGTATCCATATTTTCATATAAAACATCATTAGGAGTAGTCTTAGTATACTGAGCACTATCTATGTCAACAATCTTAGCAACATACATAAGTTTAGTTACATCAGTATCATACAGCTTCTGCAGCTCTACTAATGCTCTATTACGTAACTTGCTATATTCTGTTCTCGTACTAATAGACTCTTCTGCAGTATCTAAATAAAACTTAGGTGCATTAGGGTCAGCTTTAGCATCTTTCAATGACTTAGCAACAATAGAAAAACCACCAGCCTTAATTGCATATAATTTAATCAAGTCATATGGATCAACAGCAGGATCTAAGAATACTGGCTCATTACCACATCTTAAACTTATCTTAGACCAAAAATCATCATTATCAGGTCTCATTAAAGTAAGTTTATTCCAAAAGTCTTTATCTTCTGGATCAACTACATTAGCAGCTAGTTCTGCTTCTAATTGTGATACAACAGCTCTAATCTCTTTAATTTTTTCTTTCTTCTCTGCACCTTGTAATCTTTTTACATCTGGTGCAAACTCATTAAGACCTGTAACATATCTTTTAACACCGTTTAATTCTAAACATGCTAAAGACTCTTCATGCCATACACCATCGTGCAATGCCATTCCATAATTCTGCAATCCCATATTTTCCTTATTAGGATTTAAAAATGGTTTTACTGCTACTTGACTACCAACTTTTGTTAGTTGATACTTCTCTACAATTGTATAATCACTCATCTGATTGGTTTTAAAAAATTAATAATACGTGAACTCAAAAGTACATAATTATGTACATTATCATTAATATTTCTAAAGCCGGTTGCCCGGCTATAGTTATTTGAGTTTATCATACTGCGTCAACTACTGTTACTTTAGCATCTTTAGGTAAAAAGAAATCTACTCTTACCAAACCTTCAAAAGCAATGTTAGCTGATCCACCAGCTGTAACTGTTATATATAACCTTCTCTGAAAATCTAATTCACTTCCTGGATTACTAGGATCTTCTTTAGACCAATATACAGAAGCTCTTGTTGTTGGAATATATGCATTTGTTGGAGCAAGCGCATATACTTCAGCACCAGTAGCAAATGTACTTACCTGATTTAAATCATATCCCAATCCATTTGTTGTGTAACCTAAACTACCATCAATCTTTTCAGTAAGAAGTCTATCTAAAGAACTACCAGTCCAACTAACTCTTGCAACTTCTATTATATATGCTGTAGGAGCTACTCCTGTAGGTGCAGTGCCAATACCAAAAGTTATATAATAACCTTTCATATCAGTTGCTGGTGTAGCAGGATCAGTAAATAAAGTTCCATCAGCAGTTTCATGAAAGTGAAATGCAGGTGGTGTAGCTGTATCACTAGTTAAATCATAATAAGAAACAACACCTTTAAAAACTTCATCAGCTTGTTCTCCCAAATTATTAACATCTGCTAATCTCGCTAACTGAGCTTGATCAAGATTACCTTTAATAGCTTGAGCTTTTAACTCAGCATTAGTATTAGCGGGTTTAATTTTTGTTATATAACTTTTATGTGACATAATATATGATTAGGAAATAAAAACTCTTATTTAAGTTTATCATTCAACAACTCTTAATAATCCACGATTATGATAAATATCACCTTTTGATAATCCTGCAGCTATAGCTTCTGCATTACTACCATATTCTTTATCAAGAATTTGTTTGCCGAATTCTTTTGAAGCAAGAAGAGCAGATGCATCTGAATTTGTAAACTCTGTAACTTTATTTGCTTTCTTAAAATTAAATATTGCCATGATTAAAGATTTAAGAAAAAAAGGGGGAGACTTGCTCCCCCCGTTTTTCAAGTTAATAATTAGAATGATCCACCTGTAATTGGGTTTCTCATAACAATCTTAAGAACCTTGGTTGGGTCTTTAACCCAAACAGCTGGCATGGTTTGAGTCATGTAAACTCTGTAACCATTAAACTGTCCAGTAGACGCAAATCCTTGAGTTCTTCCCATGTAGTCCATAGTACCATTTTGGTAGAACCACTTGAGTTGATTATCCCAATTAAGTTTCAATAGATAGATGTTGTCATTTCCTTCGTCAGTAACATCAAAGATGATAAAGCTGAATGAAGAAAGTGGACGGCCATCAATCAATGGATTCTCAATATCATTCGTATGTAAGTTATCAAACGCTGGATTCAATACAAACTTCACATTAGCCAAGAATGGAATAGTGAAGCTAGTGTAAGCAAATCCAAAGTCAAGATCCATACCTTGTCCAGATACTGCTCCAATATCAGAAGCATTCTGTACAAGACCAGAACCGTAAACCTCATTAGCAATAGCTTTGTTGATCAACTGCATACCACCGATACCAGTTTGAACAATAAGCTTTCTTTGTGGGTCTGGACCTTTAAACTCAACTTTACCTTGGTAGAAGTTGTAAAGCTCAGACTTGAACATATCTAATGTAAATGAAGACTTGTTGTATACTCTCTTGAATGAGTTATCCAACTGAGACCAAAGACCTACAGAAAGTCTGATATCATCTGGTCCGTCTTGTCTGATTCTACCTCCTTTACCCCACATCAAGTAAGTCTCAATGTCATTGGCAATTTTAGAAAGGT
>WLWE01000200.1_pt1 | contig 56107 bp, 70 predicted proteins | sample 6718301 | NCBI WGS metagenome assembly WLWE01 (sample SAMN12718691, study PRJNA515312) | sponge metagenome | isolation source: marine sponge | host: Mycale hentscheli | place: New Zealand: South Island, Marlborough, Capsize Point | collected 2003-05-01
AGGTCCTGCACTACCGCTGAGTCGGTACTGAGGATGAACAATGCTCTTGCCTCCACCGAAGATGTCCTTGATGTTTTTCCAGATGAAGCGATCAGTGCATGTGCTGCCATCAGATCCCTCCATTGCGCCACCAGAAATGGCGGTGAGTTGATCAAGAGTGAGTTGGGTGTTGGTCATTGGTTTGAAGGCGTGGTGGAGGGTTGTCCCCCCTCGATGAACACACCATCTCTCGAATCAATGGCTGAGGTGATGACCTGCATCAAGCAGTGCTGTGATCTTGCTTATAGCGCTTGGGATTCACCTCCATCCAGGAGGCTTACTTCCATATCCTTTCCAATAGAACTAGAGACTGATCCCGTCTGCCGATGCCTTCTATGCCGTTCGATACCGATCAGCCAGTTTGATACCGATGATTCGTTCAAAATTCTTGTAGTTATCGGCATTACCCTTCATCAGGGCTATCAAGGGTTGATCATTCAGATGGATTTTGTTTTCTTGTGAGTTCTTGATATTGTTATCTTGCTTGATCCTCTTCTGTTGTGTAATGCATAACTGATTTCTAGTCGTAGGCGCGTTTCTTGAGCGAGACTCAAACGTAACCCACCTTTTTTGATTTGATTGATCGTTGTATTAACGGCCGCATCAACAGCTTGGCTTTTTGTGAGTTGATTATTCATAAACGCGTTGGAATAACTTCTTCTTATTTCATCATTTGCTTGCGTGGTTGAACTGAAAACTTGATGAGAGTTTTGTGAAAATGAAGAAAGCGTCCTCCTTTTTATTGGATGAGGAAATGAAGGGCCTTTGCAGCTGCAGGGGTTTGCCTACATGGGCTTCGTATTAGATCTGACTTGTGATCCAATGATTTTCGTGCTTTTCCTATGAGTTGATGACTCTTTTTAGGTCATGAATGATCCTCCGCCTTTCTTCTGAAAAGGACCAAAGAACCTTTGTGATTGGATTCGCTTCAAAGTAAAATCTTGTCTCTTGAATAATAGCTTCAGAAGGATTAGTACCTGCCTTCAGGTTTTTTGAAAACCGATGTTTCCTTTTGCTCGCTCCATGAAGTCCTTCAATGGCTCTTTCGGATTGTTATTTCTTCGATCGTGTAGGCATGTGATTTGGTGCCACAAGCCTATTGCTGTTAACCTTGTTCTATTGCTTGCTAGCCGATGAATAAATTTATTAAGTCACTGTCGACGCTTGATTTTTGGAAGGGATTTTTTAATGGTGCCCGCTTTTTTGTTGTGATTTCGTATCTGAGTGTGTTGTCCGAGCAGGATAATTATGTTGGCTTTTGGTTGGTGGTTCTCGTTTTTGGTTTCGGGCCTCTTGTCGATAGGATCCAAGCAATGAGAAAAGCCAAGAGGAATGTTATTGATCCATGAGATCATTTTTCTGGTTGTCTCTGAAATTCAGGCATTGGCATGTGCTTGGCTTTTTTGATACAAGTTTTATTTGACTCTGATTACAATTTCGATCTGCTAGGGATATCGCTGCTGACGAACTGTCAGTTTTTCGCCAGAACAGGGTGAGAACCAAGATCCAAGGCTTGATGCCATCTCTCGACTTTGACGGTGAATACGGCCGGACTTATCGATCCAGTATTCGTCACTCCGTACCTGGTTACGACACTCTGCACGAGATCGCTACAGCCGCGGTGAGAACCACTGGCCCTCAAGCACAAAAGATTCTTGTGGTGGGTCCTGGCCCTGGGGAAGAAATGTCCAACCTTTTTGAGGCCTGTCCCAACGCGAACTTTACGGTTCTGGAGCCTAGTGAGCAGATGCTGGCCTTTTGTAAGGAGAGGATCAAAGGCCATGGAGGCACCCATCGCTGTCAGTTTCTTCAGTGCGGGTTGATCGAAGCCGGTGATGCATTGCTGAGAGATGCATCCTTCGATCTTGTGATCTGCCACAACGTCTTGCATCTCCATAGGGCTGATCAGCAAACAACCATGCTCCGTCAGCTTGCTTCGCTTACTGATGTGGGAGGCACGTTGTTGTTGAGTGCCTACAGCGAGCCGGAGGATGCCAGTGTGGCCGAACGACTCCTGGCCGTGGGAGTTCAGCGCTTGCAAGACCGCGGGCTGAAGGAAGATCAGCTCAGCACCCTCTTGGCAACACGCAACCAAGTGGTGTTTTCTGTCGAAGACACTCGAGTTAAACAAGAGTTGATGACAGCAGGTATGTCATCACCGCTTCAGTTGTATCAAGGGTTGTTCGCGAAGCTGTGGCTCATCCAGAGGCCCTATCGATGAGGGACGTAATCACAAGGGGAGTCGGGACCTGTACTGGACTGCGGAGAGACTGAAAACCTTCCTGACAGGACGCGATCGATTTGGTTTTTGGAAGCCGTGCCTTTATTCGATGCTTAAAGGACGGGTACGCACTAACTCTTTGGATATCAATTTCGTTTGAAAATAATGCTGAGTTCAATGATTTTATGCTTCCTGTCTAATTGTCGTAATGGCAGCCAATTCTTTTGTGGCTATTGAAGGCCTCTTTGGAACTCTTTGTTGGTGTCTGTGGGTTGCTGTATAGATCGATGGCTTTCAGGTACTGATCCTTGGAGATGATGCCTTGCATATAGATTTGACAAATGCCTGAAAGGGTTGAGGTCAAAGCGAAGAATTCACAGAACTCTGTGTCTTCACGGCAAAGCTTCTCCCCCCGCTTTTCCCACTCACTGGTCTCAGCCGCTATCAATGGTGAAGCTGTTGCGAGAAGAAGCATCAGTCCAATTTTTGGAAGGCGCATCATCTTTGAATTCATTTTTCTAACTATACCGTGTCTTTGTCCTGCATATTAATTTAGCTGAGAAGTTGGGTGGGTTCGAGACTTCAGAAATGAGTTCGTGGCAAAGGTTTTGAAACGGCTCATGTTGTGAGGTGAATTTGCCATGCATGATGGTTAGGAGAGTGGATAGCTTCTGCGTTCTTGCGAGAGCTCTGAATGTTTTGTTGTTCCTTCGTTCTGCGGTCGTCACAGCCAGATGATTAACCATGACTCAAAACTGTAAGTCGACTTCTGCTCAGTAAATGCGGTGAAAGATCCTTTTTTGGGTGGTCGTGTTGATCGATAAGTCCTCAGGACTTTTTAGACCTGTCATCACTCTCGTTCATGCATTGGTGATTGCGACGTGCTCTCGCTTTTCCTGCGCTTCTGAGTGAAATGACCCACGGCAAAGGGTCGCAACACGTCAAAATGACGAGATGAAAAATTTACTCTTCAAGCTCATTGGCCCGCTCTTTGCGGCAATTGGCGTTTTTGGTCTCGCGGGGTCAGGAATCATTTGGAATTTCTTGGGGCGTTCACTTGGTCTCCCCAGCACGATGGCCTCTCTTCTGTCATTGATGCTGGGGTTTGTGCTTCTCCGTCCGCTCGCTCGTACGCCGGCATCTCTTTCCACCTCAACCACTTCAACGTCTTCTCAGACGGAAACTCTTGTCGGGGACGTTGACGTCGACTCGACTGAAGCTGTTCCCGCCCCAGCACTAACAACAGCAGAATCAATTGCCCAAGAGCTCGCGGAATCGCAAAAATTGCTTGATGTAGCTCCTCAGGTTAATTTTGCACCAAAAATGTTGTTGCCTGGCCAAGGTTTGCCTAATCGGAGGCGTCGTCCAGGTGCATCGCTCAAGCGCTACAAAACCATGGCAGGTGAGTTGTTTGTAACTAAATAACTCATCAAGATCTCACTTGATGTTGGGCATGGATGATATCTGCCTTGTGCGAATGATTGTTTTTGATGATTGATCGGCGTTTTGATTAACGTTGCGGTTTCGTTTTTGGTTAGTAGTGATTGGTCTGTTTATTATATACGCATCCTTTCGTTTGAGGGCAATCGTTCAGGTCGGAGAGATGGGTTCGCTTTCGGGCATTTTTTGAATGTGTTGCTAAAGCGTGTTTATGGTTATTAGCTCTTCGTTATGAAAGCGATTCTTCTATTTGCAGTTGCCACCATGGTGATCGGTCCCTGCGGGGGTGCCTGGGCCGGATCAGCAACTCAAGAGGCGATGGATGAAGAGGTTGCCACCAATAGGGCCTTGTCCAAAGTGCCAGAGGGAAAAAAAGTAACCGGTACCTCATGCACATCCATTGAGATCGGCATGGGGGGCGAAACCTCTTATCGCTGCACAGCGACCTGGGAGTGAGCCCAGAGCAAGGCATGCCGCAAAAGTCTTTTTTGCCTGCGCGCCTGAGGCAGACACCACAGGTTTCAGCGCGATTCGCTCAGCTTTCTTATGGGGGTTTTGCTGTGATCGCATTGCCGTTCCGCCGATTCGGCTAGGGCGGGGTTCCAAGGGATGGGATCGATTACACCGAAATTCTCTTGCACGATGAAGCGTCCGCTTGGATCTGCTCGACCCAGTAGAGAGCGTTTGCGCAGATGCTGCGAGGGCATGATGGAAAGCAATCCTTGAGGGGCCTCAAAACGAGTGCCGATCAGTGCTTTGCGCACCTTGGCGGGATCGGTGCTGTTAGCGGCTTCAGCGGCTTTGGCCCAGAGATGCACCAGGCTGTAGCCCGCTTCTGCTGGATCATTGATCACACGGTGAAAGCCATAGCGTTGTCGAAAGCGTGCAGCAAACTCTTTGGATGCCTCGCTGTCCAAGCTTTGGAAATAACTCCAGCTGGCGTAGCTTCCGCTCATGTTGTTAGAGCCGATCGCGATCGCCTCTTCCTCTGATACCGACAGGCTGAGCACGCTCAGGTTGGGATCGCCGACGAGCCCAGCCTTGTTGAGAGCCTGGAAGAAAGCGATGTTGCTGTCGCCATTGAGTGTGTTGATGACGACCACTGGCTTCGTCGCACGAGCCTTAGCAATCGCTTGAATGAGTGGTTCCACGGCTTGGCTCCCTAGGGGTAGGTAGAGCTCATCAATCACCGTGCCCCCTGCCTGAGTGACCTGGGCGCGGATGATCTGATTAGCGGTTTTTGGGTAGACATAGTCCGAGCCAATCAAGACCAATTGCTTGCTTTTGTTGGCGAGCATCCATGCCACGGCCGGTGTGGATTGCTGATTGGGAACGGAGCCCCCGTAGACCACAAATGCTGAACATTCCTGCCCCTCGTATTGAACCGGGTAGAACAGCAGCCCACCTCTCGCTTCGAAGACAGGGATCATCGCCTTACGACTAGAGGAGGTCCATCCACCGAAAACGGCGACAACGTTTTGCGTATCGAGCAACTTGGCGGCTTGCCGCGCAAACGTTGCTGGATCCGACCTTCCATCTTCTTCAATCGCTCTCAGGAGGACACGTCGCCCATTGAGGTTGAGGCCGCCGTCAGCGTTGATTTCTTCGATCGCCAGTCGTTCCGCCTCAGCGACCGTGTTTTCTGAAAGCGCCATGGTGCCGCTGCGTGAATGCAGAATCCCAACATTCACACTGCTGACAGGTTGGCTCGACGGGGAGTTGTTGCAAGAACTCAGCAGCGAGGCCCCGAGTAGTCCGGCGAGCCAGAGCAGGCGTTTCATCGCACCCCCCAACTAATGAATCCGGTTAAAACCAGAAGAGAGAGCGAGATGATCTGGAAGGTTAAATCGGCTCGATTGATCATCTTGATCGCCTTGGGTTTGTCGGCCTCGGATGCTGCTGCAAAGCTGTTGTATCCCCACGTGAATAAGGCGAAGAGCGCCATGGAGATCAGATAGCTCGTTGTGAAGAGGTCGTCGAGAAAGGTGGTGTAGGGGATCTTGGGAAGGGATGCGTGATACGACTGCTGCAAGAAAATCAGGGTGAGCAGAGCTGTGGAGGGGATGGCTAGGCGAACGTCGGAGAGCGTTCCTTCCACCGATGGTGCCATCAGCACGATTGAGTTGATGATCATCAATGGGATGATCCAATTCACAATGCCGGGCCAAAGATTGGTTTGGTAGTTCAGCTCTAATCGAACTTGCGCGAGCGTTGGTCGGTACCAGGTACCGAGTTGGTTCGTCGCCTGACGAAGGTATGGCGTGAATGAAACGCTTTTGAGTTCGTAACCACTGAGGGAGCCCAGAGCACCTACTAATCCGTAGGGGGTTGGTTCCGGTAAAAGGCGAATGTCCGCGTATTTCTGTGATGTCCAGCGCGGTTTGAGCTCAACGATGATTGGGAGCCGAAGTACATCGAATGGATCACGACGGAAATCAACCGCATCGTCATAGAAACGGCTGGAAAAGTGATAGGACTGTTGATGGCGCCCTCCAGACAGTTCCGTTGGGGTTTTGGTTGTTGGCTCGAATGTGGAATCCCAGGTTTCGATTCTGTTTGTTAGATGGATTAGTTCTGCTGGATCTGTGTTGTTGGCTTTGAGCAACTTGTCGACATTCGGAAGCCACTCCAGCCAAATTTCCCCATCTGCGGTGAAGGTGCGTGAGTGCAGATTGAGTTCGTAAATCTTCTCGAGATTGATTCCTGCGTAGATAAAGGGGTGCTGCTCCAGTAGCTCCGCCGACATCGTGACCTCCTCCAGCCCCGCCGGGGTTTCGATGGGGGGTTTGGTGGCGGTTTCGGTGGCTTGGTGTTGCCTTGCTCTCTGGTTTGGGGGGATGAGAGGCCCTCGGTTCGTGAGCACGAAGCCCATGGCCAATGCCGCAAGCACAATCAAAATGATGAACTTGCGGCGATGGCGCCATCCTTGGCGTGACCAATCCGGGGAATGTCGTGAGAACCGGCCCATAAGCTGTCACTCTTTGTTCAGCATGACGCCTTCTGGCGATGGCGGCGTCTTTGGCTTGCTGATAGAGACCAACGGCAACGTAGAGCTGTTGCTCCAAGCTTGTGGAGTGATTCTGCAGGGTGGGGTCATGCTTTTCGAGGTTGATCAGTAATGGAATTGTTTTGCTTTTTGCATCTTGCCTCTCATGCCCTCTTCATCCTTCCAGGATCCATCCTGTATGAGTTTGTTCTCATAGCCTTCAAATAATCTTTGCTTTGGTACGTATTTGCAAAGGCGTGAAGAGACTTTTATTTTTTTTGCCTGGATTTCTGGCTGCAAAATCCATCCTGGCTTTGTTCCATTCATATCTAGCATTAGCCGCATTTAGTTTGTCTTTGTCATTTTCGTACAACAGAGAATGAGGTTCGGGGTGTTCAATCCCAAACCTCGAGGCTTCTTCGGCGATGTTTATCTTTGTTTCGTAAAGTAGGACTCTGCCTTCATCTTTCCAGTCTTCGCATTTTTCAAATGCGCGTGCTTTTGATGAAAAAAAGTCTTTCTCTTGTTCTAGTTCAAATCCGGACACGCCCATGATTGCGAGGATGAATAAGAGTATTTTTACCGATTTCATGGCATCCCTTGCTTGATTTCATACTATACTCAAGGGTGTGATTGTTGACTATCAACTATTTTATTGGCGTGAAGCTCTATGACCTGGTTGAAGCCATATCATCTTGGGGGATATTTTCTTTTGGGTGTTGTTATAGAAAGAGTGCTTCATTTCTTAGGCTTTTCTCATTATGGCTTGATGAGGGTCACTCTTGTGGCCGCTCTTGTTCTGTACGTTTTGCTTTCTTGGTGGATTCATCGGCTTGAGAATAAGTAGGTGGGGTATGGAGTCGATCGGTTCTGTCGCAATGAATTTGTTTGGTTATTTATGTTTTCAGGAATTGTGATTGTTGTCTATTGAGCTTTAAAAAACTGCTGTTGGCGGGACAGATCGGTTGTCTTTGCGGCCTTCTCGGTTTTCATTGCTTTTCAAAAAGGACCATTTGCTTCCGGATCAAGCGGATGTGGATGGGATCAACCTGCTTGGCGAATCGATGCTGCTGATGCAACGTCAATCCAGATCACAAAAAAGCCGGCCCTAGAGGACCGGCTTGATGAATGGGATTTGAGTTTTTGTTTGAAATCGGAGCGGCGGGATTTGAACCCACGACCCCCACTACCCCAAAGTGGTGCGCTACCAAGCTGCGCTACGCCCCGTCAGAAGGAAGCTATCACAGCGCATTCCCCCCTTTGTTGAAGCGTGCAGACCGTCTCAGCAGGCGGTCTGTCAATTCGCTTCGGCTGTCGCTGCTGTATCCCCAAAGGCGCAAATTCTTGGCAAGGAGACGCAACTCACAGAGCGTCATCGAAGCCAACTGGAGCTCCGGCAGTGTGCGCCAGGCTCTGCTGGTCATCGGCATTGCTGAGCGGCTCGGGCGCTCATTCAAGGCAAGCGTTCCATCGGCCAGCCATTCAGGAATGAGCACAATTAAAACGGCAATCAAGCCATAAAGCTCTACCAATCCCTTAGGCAATGGGTGCAGCCGACGGCGCTGGCGTGGGTCAGGTGAAGGCTTCACAAACCTCTTCTAGGTGCCTTGGTGGATCTCAATAATCTAAGTTTCACATTCAAAACTCTGTTTGTGATCAAATCGCCAAGGAGCTTTCGCTGGGCGAGGATTGCTCCTTCCACAGCAACGGCTCCGCGTTGTTGTTATTCGGTCTCAGACTGAAGATCAAAGCGAACACCACAACGAGGGTGAGAGCAATGGCTGCCATGACGACCCTGTCTGGCAAGGCGTTGTTCATGGGTTTAGGCCTTCAGAGAAATGGGGCTGTTGTCACCGCGCAAAACACAGTGACTGATGGACCAGTCGTAGTGGCTCCAAACAGTGCTTGGGAGTTTGTAATTGGCACCAGGGAAGTCACCAAGCAAGACACCGCTTGGCATGGCTGAGCAATACGGCCTGCTCCCCGGCCTGGCCAAGTATTGCTGGTGGTACTCCTCGGCTCTAAAAAACACTTGATCGGAAGCGATTTCCGTTGTGATGGCAGCATCACCTTGATTGTTTAAGGCTGCCTGATACCAATCACGGCTTGCGATTGCCAGCTCTGCTTGCTGTTCCGTGCTGGTGTAGATCGCTGATCGATATTGGCTGCCTCGGTCGTTCCCCTGTTGATCGCCTTGGGTTGGGTTGTGGCATTCCCAAAACAGCTTGAGGAGATCACTGAAATCAATCGCCGTCGTGCTCCAGACCACTCGCACCACTTCCGAATGGCCTGTGCGTCCACTGCAAACCTGTTCGTAGCTTGGATTCTCGACTTTTCCGCCTGCGTAACCAACCGCTGTTGACACCACACCAGGCAGTCTCCAAAAGCCTTTCTCAGCTCCCCAGAAGCAGCCGCAACCAAACAGGGCCTCCTCCTGATCGTCCATCAAAGGCGCATTCAGGGCAGTGCCAAGCACGACATGCCGCCCTTGATCGTTGGACGGCTGTGACGGTGTTGTCTGTCCGGTAAGCCAGGAGGGCAGCATCGCGATGAAGTCAGTGCCGAAACCCTAGGCAACCGATTTGGGTTCCAGTTGAATGTGGTTCAGCAACGTCGTGACAAAGGCGAATAGAAGAAAGGGCAAGCTCAACACAAGAATCAGCCCTACACCCACAAGCGCGAACAACGGCTTGGATGACCCCATCAGAGCCAGGCCAGAGGCCAAACTCACAAAAATCACTGCCATCCAGGCCAAAATCTGGCCGTAGATGTCGCCGAAGGTGAGGGTGCAGCGCACCGCGAAGGGAGAGCTGGAAGACATCGCTAAAACCTTTTGAACTAGCTAAGCCCCGAACGCCACATTTGTCGTGGCTTTATGGATAAGCGTTTCATGTTTCAAGCCACAGCATCCAAGCGTTCGGCAGCCTGCTCCCGCTCCCAAAGGCTGCGGTAGGGGCCCTTCACCGTGATGAGTTCGTTGTGATGACCTTGCTGGACGAGGCGTCCCTGCTCCAGAACAAGAATCCGATCGCAAGCCGCAGCTGCCGACAGCTGGTGGCTGATCATCACAATGGTGCGTTGCGTTTGCCGACGGACGGACGCGAGAATTTCAGCGGCGGTGTTGTTGTCAACGCTGGCTAAAGCGTCATCCAGCACGAGCAACGGTGAGGTCATTAACAACGCTCTACCAAGGGCCGTCCGTTGCCGTTGGCCTCCACTGAGCGTGATACCTCTTTCCCCCACCAAGGTGTCAAAACCATCGGGGAAACCCTTCACATCATCAAGAAGTCGGGCTTGATCAGCTGCTGCTTCCACCCGATCCATGCCTGCTTCTGGATCTCCATAGCGGAGGTTGTCGGCAAGGCTGCTTGTAAACAGATAGCCCTCCTGGGGCACGAGCGCAATTTGCTCTCTGAGGTCTTGAAGCCGGAATTGGGTGAGATCGCAGCCATCCAAAAACAGCTGTCCCTCCGGGACTTCCACCATGCGACCCAGGGCTCGGGCAAGGGTGGTTTTGCCGCAACCAACAGGACCCACAACCGCCACCAATTCGCCTGGGGCAATCCGGAATGAGAGTCCTCTCAAGGTGTCTTGATCACTGCCGTCGTAACGAATATGCAAATTCCTTGCTTCTAATTCGCCCAGCATCTGTTCTTTAACAGCGACAGGCTCCAATGGATCCGCAACACGGGGACGGCGCGAAAGGAGCTCTTCGACTCGCTCCAGGCTGACCTGACCCGTCTGAAAGGTGTTGAGCGTGAAGCCCAATAAGGCCGTTGGAAAGACCAGTCGCTCCACATAAAGGATGAGAGCAACCAAGCTGCCGATGGTGAGTGCTCCTCGTTCCAACTGCCCACTGCCAAGGGCAATCAAGAGCAGCAAGGAGATGGAAGAAATCCCCTCTAAAAGTGGAAAAAGTGTGCTGCGGGTTCGAGCCAATCGAATGGCCGAATCCCGGTAATTTTGATTTCGTGTGCCAAAGGCATCCAGTTCCTGAGCCTCTTGTCCGTAAATCTTGATCGCTGCAATGCCGGAAAGATCTTCTTGAATGAGTTCACTGAGACCCGCCAAATCTTCCTGTTGGCGTCGCTGTTGGCGCATCATCCGGCCGCCAAACAAGCGCACAGATCCGAGCATGACCGGATACAACGCGATCGCTGCCACGGTTAGTCCTGGATCAATGGCCAACATCGCTGGGAGCGTGAAGGCGTAAGCCAGGACGGTGTTGGTCAGGCTGAGGACGGCAAAGCCAAGAAGCCTTCTTACGTTTTCAACATCGCTTGTGGCACGGCTAATAATTTCGCCGCTGCCGGTTTGCTGCACCCAGCCGGGTTCCTGCAGCAACATTTGATCGAATAACTTTTGGCGCAATTCCACTTCAACTTGCCGCCCAACCCCAAACACCAGCTGACGCGAAATCAGCCGCGCAATCCCCATGCTTGTGGCCAGCAACACGATGAAGCCCGCTTGACGGAGCACGTCGGAGATTGCGAACCCGTCTTGTAGGTCATCAATGACCCGTCTCACCTCAAGCGGGATGGTGACGCTGAGAATATTCACCACCACCAGCGTTAGGGCTCCCACCACAACCGTGCGACGGTGCGGACGCAGATAGCGACCGATCAAATCGAGACGGAAGGCGGCCATGCCTGGTGCAGAACAGCTATCAACCTAGGCATTCGTCTTGGTTAGAAGTTGGTCCGCAACCGCTGACTTCGAGAGTCATAGCTAGTTACTTCTCTATCTGGTCATTGCCTGGTTTGTGGGTGATAGTGGAGATGTCCCCATCATCCGGCCCGGCGTGCATCTGCACACCGGGCTTTTTTCTGAGCAGACACTTCAATCGCGTTTCTCTCATGGTCACTGCATCAGCGTCCTGGCCCCAACTTCTTGAGCAGTTGTTGGGAGGGAACCTTCTGTCCAAGGAGGATGCTTCTGCACTGATGGAGGCTTGGCTGGCGGAAGAGCTCACGCCCGTTCAGACCGGTGCATTTCTTGCGGCTTTGCGCGCACGCGACGTTCAAGGCACGGAACTCGCCGCGATGGCCCAGGTTTTGCGCAAGGCGTGTGCGCTTCCAAACGCGAAACCAAACCTTGCTCTTGTCGACACCTGTGGCACAGGTGGAGATGGAGCTAATACCTTCAATATTTCAACGGCTGTTGCCTTCACAGCGGCGGCCTGTGGGGCCAATGTCGCCAAACATGGCAACCGCAGCGCCAGTGGAAAGGTCGGCTCCGCCGATGTTCTTGAGGGATTGGGATTGCAACTCAAGGCTCCATTGGAAACAGTGGTTGGAGCCTTATCGGCCTCGGGAGTGACGTTCCTCTTTGCTCCTGCATGGCATCCAGCACTCGTGAACCTCGCTCCGCTTCGCCGCAGTTTGGGGGTGCGAACGGTTTTCAATCTGCTCGGCCCTCTGGTGAACCCACTCACCCCAGAGGCGCAAGTTCTCGGTGTTGCCAAATCGGACCTGTTGGATCCGATGGCGGAGGCCTTGCAACAACTGGGGCTCAAGCGCGCCGTGGTGGTGCATGGCGCGGGAGGGCTGGATGAAGCTTCGCTGGAGGGAGCGAATCAACTACGCATTCTTGAGAACGGAACGATTCGTTCCGATCAACTCAGCGCCTCTGATGTTGGCTTGACCTCTGCTCCCCTGGAGGCCTTAAAGGGTGGGGATTTGGTGACCAATCAGCAGATTCTTGAGGCGGTCTTGAAGGGTGAAGCTCCTGCTGCGCACCGGGATGCCGTCGCCTTGAACACGGCGCTGGTCCTTTGGGCTGCAGGCCTTCAGTCTGATCTGTCCAAGGGTGTTCAACAGGCTTTGACAAGCTTGGGGGAAGCGCAGCCGTGGCATCGACTTGTGTCTCTCCGCGATGCCTTGGAAGGTCGCAAGGAAGAATGAAGAGGCCATGGCTGACACTCGCTTCTGCTAATGACCGCTCTTAACCCATTCACAGCGCGTCTGGTCCTGCAGGACGGCACGGTTCTCGAGGGCTTTGCCTGTGGTCAGCGCGGCAGCGTGATCGGCGAGGTGGTGTTCAACACCGGAATGACGGGATACCAAGAGGTCCTGACCGATCCCAGTTACTCAGGTCAGCTGATCACCTTTACCTATCCGGAGATCGGCAATACGGGTGTCAATTCAGATGATCAAGAAGCGGATCAACCTCACGCCCGGGGCTTGATCGTGAGGCAGCTGGCCCCTCAAGCGAGCAACTGGCGCAGTCAACAATCCCTTCCTGAATGGATGGAGCAAAACGGTGTGATCGGAATTCACGGCGTGGATACCCGAGCTCTGGTGAGGCATCTACGCGAATTGGGCCCCATGAACGGCGTGATCAGCAGCGATGGTCGCCCAGCTCTTGAGCTTTTAGAGGAACTCAAGCAAGCCCCTTCGATGGAGGGGCTCAACTTGGCTGACCAGGTGTCGACCCCAACCGCCTACCAGTGGACGAAGCCCTGCGGCGTCCCGTTTGATCAACGGTTCCAAACGCGTCCTGAGCGCCCTTATCGGGTTGTAGCCATTGATTTCGGGATCAAGCGGGCGATTCTTGAACGACTGGTTAGCCACGGCTGTGACCTAACCGTTTTGCCCGCTAACACCGATATCAAGACCGTGCTCTCCTACGAGCCTGAAGGTGTTTTTCTGTCCAACGGACCTGGTGATCCAGCGGCTGTGCAATCGGGCATCACCCTGGCCCGCAATCTTCTGGAGCACAGGCAGCTGCCGATGTTTGGGATCTGCCTGGGGCATCAAATTTTGGGATTGGCCCTCGGGGGCACAACCTTCAAGTTGGCCTACGGCCATCGTGGCCTCAATCACCCTTGTGGCAGCACTGGTCAGGTGGAAATCACGAGCCAAAACCACGGTTTTGCTCTTGATGCAGCGTCCTTGCCTGCGGACCAAGTAGAGGTGACGCATTTCAACTTGAACGACCGCACCGTGGCGGCCTTGGCCCATCGGAATCAACCGGTGTTTGGCGTTCAATATCACCCTGAAGCCAGCCCAGGCCCCCACGATGCAGATCATCATTTCGCCCGATTTGCGGGCCTGATGGCTGATCGCCGTTGATTCGAGATCAGATCGTGGTGAGAATGAGCCAATCTCCCTAGTATTTATCGCAACAGAATTCCGGGGGATTAGTCCCATTACTGAACTGCAGCGATTAACCGTTTCGCTTCGGGGTGGCTTCGAGCAAAAGGGTGGCTGTGTGGTGTTTCATTTCACCGGTCAGCTGGATGCCTATTCCGAGAGTCAGTTCATGACCTACGTGACTGATGTGCTGAAAACGAATAAGTCCCCGGCCGTGATCGACCTCGTCAAGGTTGATTTTCTCGACTCTTCTGGCTTGGGCGTTCTTGTTCAATTTGCCAAGCAATGCAAAGACTCCAAACGACGTTTTGCCGTTGTTGGCAATGCCCGCGTTGTTCAAACCGTCAAGTTGGTGCGACTTGAGGAATTTCTCCACCTCGTGGAAGATCTGGATAAGGCTGTTAGCCAATTTGCAACTTGAGTGACTGGATTCGTTCTCAGTTGCCCCAAGAGCCTGAGCGTGATCTTGGATCGTTACAGCTCGCTTGGCTGGGGGATGCTGTTTGGGAACTGCATCATCGACTGAGATTTTGCAAAACTCCAGGCCGATCTCAGGATTTACACCAAGCCGTTGTGTCTCTCGTTCGGGCTGATGCACAAGCCGCTGCGTTAGAAAAACTTGAGCCATTTTTGACCGACCAAGAACGCGATTACGTAAGGCGTGGACGCAATCGGGCTGGCCGGGGACCCAAGCGGGCTGATGCTGGTGTCTATGGAAGAGCAACGGGATTTGAGACAATGATTGGCTGGCTCTTTTTGCAGAATCCGGCGCGGCTTGCGCAGCTCTTGGATCGACTCGAGGAGACCGACACCGTCCTGTAATAACCACCCCTGCTATGAGCTCACGATTCGATCGCCGCCCCCCCTCTGGCTCTGGCAGCGGCTCAGGTTCACGCGGTCGGCGTCCGTTTCGTGATGGATCACCACCCATCCGTCGCGATCGAGATGACAGCTGGGGGGGACGTCCTGAAAACGGAGGCAGCGACCGACGTTCCAGTGACCGTCGCCCGTCGGATCGGCGCTTCTCAGAACGTCGTTCTGGCGACGCCTATGGAACGGATCGTCGACCGGCTTTTGATCGCCGCTCCTCCGATCGAAGACCCTCGGACCGACAGTTTTCCGACCGAAAGCCTTCCGACCGCAAGCCTTCCGACAGACAGCCTTCCGACAGACAGCCTTCCGATCGCCGTTTTTCAGAGCGGCGGTTTGGGGATTCGGGATCCCATGATCGCCGGCCTTCCTTCGATCGTCGCTCGTCTGAGCGTCGCTTTAAAGATTCAAGCGCCAGTGACCGCCGCCCTTCCTTCGATCGCTCCTCTGATCGTTCCTCCGATCGTCCCAGCGGGGATCGGTCGTTGACGGATCGCTCCTCCTCAGACCGGTTTTCTGACAGTCGTCCGCCTGAAGGCTCTTTCAGCGATCAGCGTTTTTCCGATCGTCGCTTCAAGGATTCGGGCTCAACGGATCGCCGTCCGTCTTTTGATCGTCGCTCCTCTGACCGTTCTTACGGAGAGCGTCGAGCACGTTTCGCTGAGCGTCGTGGCCAGGCTGGGAGTGGTCAGGGTGGGAGTGGCGGTAAAAGATTTTCCCCACGTTTGGATGACAAGCCCCGGGGGGAGTCGAGTCCTCATGCCCCAGAGGCCGTGGCCGATGATTTGCTCTGGGGGCGTCATGCCACTCAGGCGGCGCTAGAGGCAGGCAGGCCCATTCATCGCATTTGGTGCACCTCTGAGCTGCGCAGTGCTTCGAAATTCCTTCAGCTGCTCAGAGATGCCAAATCGTCCGGAGTGTTGGTGGAGGAGGTCACCTGGGCCAGGCTTGGCCAGCTCACCGGTGGCGCTGTGCATCAGGGCATTGTTTTGCAAACGGCCGCAGCTGAAACCTTCGACCTCGGGGATTTGGTGAAGGGATGCAGTGCCTTGGACGAGGCCCCGTTGTTGTTAGCCCTCGATGGTCTGACCGATCCCCACAATTTGGGCGCCATTGTGCGTTCAGCTGAAGCGCTCGGAGCGCATGGTGTGGTCCTCCCTCAGCGAAGAAGTGCTGGCTTGACGGGGTCTGTCGCCAAGGTTGCTGCCGGTGCCCTTGAGCACTTACCCGTTGCTCGGGTCGTCAATCTCAATCGATCCCTTGAAACCCTGAAATCGTCTGGGTATCGGGTGATCGGCTTGGCTGAGGAAGGTGACCTCACCCTTGAGGAGGTGGATCTGGATGGCCCGCTGGTGATTGTGACCGGCTCTGAAGGACAAGGGCTGTCGATGTTGACGCGTCGTCATTGCGATCAGTTGATCCGCATTCCCTTGCGAGGCGTCACCCCCAGCTTGAATGCATCTGTTGCCACAGCCCTTTGTGTGTATGAGGTGGCTCGGCGCGGCTGGATGAAGGGTCTCAAAGGACAGAACCCATCTCCACGAATCACCCGGCCCCAATTGGCTGGATCCGCTCTTGCAACGGCCCCTGCCAGCTCAGAGCCCGGCGACGCCCCCATCTCGGATCCGTCCCCAGAACAACCGGCTTCCCAACAACCAACTTCTCAACAACCTGTTTCTCAACAACCGGCATCTCCACAAACCTCTGTACAGCCCTCAGATCAGCTGTCTGAGCAGGCTTTAGAGCAGTCTTCTGAGGAGGGTTCAGACGGTTCAGTGGTCAATCTTGATTTAGGGCGTGAGTCCGAAATGTCAGGACCTGATGCTTTTGCAGTGAGTATTGATCTCTAATTTCGACCAAACGTCATGAAGCAAGGCAAAATACTTTGACCTCGACAGCTCTTCCATGAGCCCCTTGATCAGGCCCCTGCGCAGTCTCGCCAATGGCCTCGGCTTTGCATGGTGGGCTCGTGTCCAGACCCATGGGCCTGATGTCACCTATTGGTTCGGTCCCTTTGTCACCAAGAATGGTCTCGAGCAAGTGCTCCCAGCCTTTCTCGATGACCTTTCTTCAGAAGCACCTTCGTCAATCGATCATTCGGTTCTGCGTTGCCGTAGATCGGAACCGCTAACAATCAACGGTCAAGGCTGATCCTGCGGCTGATAGCGTCGCTGTTGGAACCCAAATCCTGTCGATGGCGATTGCCGAGTGGCGTCAGCAACTTGAACGCGGTGAAGTCTCCGCCAGGGAGCTAACTGATCATCATCTGGCCCGAATCGAGGCAGTTGATCCAAGTGTCCATGCCTTTTTGGAGGTCACAGCCGATCGAGCTCGCGCGGATGCGGATCGCTTGGATGAAGCGCGAGCGGCAGGAGAGGACCTGCCTCCCTTAGCGGGTGTGCCAGTCGCCATCAAGGACAACCTCTGTACAAAAGGAATTCGCACAACCTGCTCCAGCCGGATGCTGGAGTCCTTTGTCCCGCCCTATGAATCCACCGTGACTGATCGCCTCTGGCGCGCAGGAGCGGTTCTGATCGGAAAGACCAATTTGGATGAGTTCGCCATGGGCGGCTCAACCGAAACATCCGCCTTTGGACCAACCGCCAATCCTTGGAATACGGGCCACGTGCCTGGAGGGAGTTCTGGGGGAAGTGCAGCAGCCGTCGCCGCAGGCGAATGCATGGCCTCCCTGGGGTCCGATACAGGTGGATCCATCCGACAGCCAGCATCCTTCTGTGGCGTGGTGGGTTTAAAGCCCACCTATGGCCGTGTGAGTCGTTATGGGTTGGTGGCCTTTGCCAGCTCGCTGGACCAAGTGGGTCCCTTTGCGACATCCGTCTCGGATGCAGCTGAACTGCTGCAAGCGATCGCTGGGGAAGATCCGCGAGATTCCACCTGCCTCAAGGCTCCTGTGCCCAATTACCGCGATCGTCTCGGACGCTCCGTGAGTGGGCTTCGTATCGGAGTGGTGCGCGAGTGCTTTGACCAGGAAGGACTCGACCCGCAGGTCAAAGCGTCGGTGCTTGCCGCCGCCGATCTTTTGCAGTCTCTAGGGGCCGAGCTCGTGGATGTGAGCTGCCCTCGCTTTAACGACGGCATCGCCACGTATTACGTCATCGCCCCATCCGAAGCCTCAGCCAATTTGGCTCGCTACGACGGCGTGAAATACGGCTTCCGAGCTGAAGATGCCTCCAGCCTTGCTGCGATGACGGCGCAAAGCCGAGCCGAAGGCTTTGGTAGTGAAGTGCAACGGCGCATCTTGATTGGCACCTATGCCCTTTCCGCTGGGTATGTGGACGCTTACTACCGCAAGGCCCAGCAGGTTCGTACCTTGATCCGTCGGGACTTCGAGACGGCCTTTGCCTCCGTGGATGTGTTGTTAACCCCCACGGCTCCGTCCACAGCCTTTGCCGCTGGTGCCCATGCAGACGATCCCTTGGCGATGTACCTGGCGGATCTACTGACGATTCCTGCCAATTTGGCGGGTCTACCGGCCATCAACGTGCCTTGTGGATTCGACAGCGAGGGGCTGCCGATCGGGGTTCAACTGATTGGCAATGTGCTCGAGGAACCTTTGCTTCTCCAAGTGGCCCACCAGTACGAGCAGAGTGCGGATGTGATGGCCCGACGCCCCGAGGGCAGCTTTATCCCTGCTTGATCCGTAGCAAAGGGTCTTAACCCCCTGCATGTGGTGCGTGCAGGGGTTGATACCCCCATATCTTGCGCATGCGTTTACGCTAGGGGTATGGCATTTGTTCCCCTTCACAACCACAGCGATTACAGCCTTTTGGACGGGGCCTCGCAGCTTCCTCAGATGGTTGAACGTGCCAAAGAGTTAGGGATGCCGGCACTGGCACTCACGGATCACGGCGTGATGTACGGAGCCGTAGAGCTGCTCAAGCTGTGCAAAGGAGCAGGCATCAAGCCGATCATCGGCAATGAGATGTATGTCATCAACGGTTCCATTGATGACCCTCAACCTAAGAAGGAGCGCCGATATCACCTCGTGGTGCTGGCGAAGAATGCCACTGGTTACCGCAACTTGGTGAAGCTCACCAGTATCAGCCACCTGCGTGGAATGCGAGGGCGAGGAATCTTTTCCCGTGCCTGTGTTGATAAACAATTGCTGAAGCAATATGGCGAAGGTTTAATCGTTGCCACCGCTTGCCTTGGTGGTGAAATTCCTCAGGCGATTATGCGTGATCGTCTGGATGTAGCCCGTGATGTGGCCCGTTGGTATCAGGACGTCTTTGGCGATGATTTTTACCTGGAAATTCAGGACCACGGCTCACCTGAAGATCGCATTGTCAATGTAGGAATTGTTCAGATTGCCAAGGAACTTGGAATTCGCTTGATCGCTACCAATGATGCTCATTACCTCACGCGTAACGATGTAGAAGCGCATGACGCTTTGCTGTGTGTTCTCACCGGCAAGCTGATTAGCGATGTTAAAAGGTTGCGTTACACCGGCACAGAATATCTTAAAAGTGAAGAGGAGATGTCACGGCTCTTTGCTGACCATCTTGAGCCAGATGTGGTGTTGGAAGCAATTAGCAACACTGTACAAGTTGCAGAAAAAGTTGAGGATTACGACATTCTTGGCCGGTATCAGATGCCGCGTTTCCCAATCCCAGAGCCACACACTCCTGTGAGTTATCTCCAGGAAGTGACGGAGCAGGGTTTACGCAACCGATTGGAGATTGATTCCGAAACAGCCATTGATCCGATCTATGGAGATCGTCTGTCCCATGAATTAAAGATCATGGAACAGATGGGATTCCCCACCTATTTCCTTGTGGTGTGGGATTACATCCGCTTTGCGCGAGAGCAGGGAATTCCCGTTGGACCGGGGCGTGGATCAGCGGCGGGGTCATTGGTGGCCTATGCGCTTGGAATTACCAATATCGATCCCGTGAAGAATGGCCTGTTGTTCGAGCGATTCCTGAATCCAGAACGGAAGTCGATGCCTGATATTGACACCGACTTCTGTATCGAACGTCGGGGAGAAGTGATCGACTATGTCACGCGCCGTTATGGCGAAGACAAGGTGGCTCAGATCATTACTTTTAACCGCATGACGTCCAAGGCGGTTCTAAAAGATGTGGCAAGGGTTCTTGATATTCCCTATGGCGATGCTGATCGACTCGCAAAGTTGATTCCTGTCGTACGCGGCAAGCCAGCGAAATTGGCAGCCATGATCGGTGAGGAATCTCCCAATCCTGAATTTCGCGAAAAGTACAAGAAAGATCCTGTCGTTAAGCGTTGGGTCGACATGGCAATGCGGATTGAAGGGACGAATAAAACCTACGGAGTGCATGCTGCTGGAGTTGTGATTGCAGCGGATCCTCTGGATGAACTTGTTCCCCTTCAGAGAAATAATGATGGACAGGTTATTACTCAATACTTCATGGAAGATGTGGAGTCGATGGGGCTTCTGAAGATGGACTTCCTGGGTCTTAAAAATCTCACGATGATAGATAAAACTCTGGAGCTTGTTGCTACCACGATTGGAGAAAGAGTTGATCCAGATAAGCTTCCGCTTGAAGATCCTGAAACGTATGCCTTGCTTGCTCGTGGCGACTTAGAAGGCATTTTTCAGCTGGAATCAACGGGGATGCGTCAAATCGTTCGCGATCTCAAGCCCTCATCTTTAGAGGATATTTCCTCGATTTTGGCTCTTTATCGTCCTGGTCCTTTAGACGCAGGACTGATTCCAAAATTTATTAACCGCAAGCATGGTCGTGAGGCGATTGATTTCGCGCATCACTCAATTGAGCCGATCCTTCAAGAAACCTACGGGATCATGGTTTATCAAGAGCAAATTATGAAAATTGCTCAGGATATGGCTGGCTATTCATTGGGAGAAGCGGATTTACTTCGTCGCGCCATGGGTAAGAAAAAGGTGTCGGAAATGCAGAAACATCGTGGAATCTTTGTGCAAGGCGCTTCCGATCGTGGTGTGGATAAGAAAATCGCTGACGAACTCTTTGACCAAATGGTTCTCTTTGCTGAATACTGTTTTAATAAAAGCCACTCCACGGCCTACGGAGCTGTTACTTATCAAACTGCGTATCTAAAAGCGCATTATCCGGTGGCTTACATGGCCGCCTTGCTCACAGTGAATGCTGGAGCCAGCGACAAAGTTCAACGCTATATCTCCAATTGCAACGCAATGGGCATCGAAGTGATGCCTCCAGATATCAATGCATCTGGGATTGATTTCACTCCTAAGGGTGATCGCATCCTGTTTGGGTTGTCAGCTGTTCGCAATCTTGGTGATGGCGCGATTCGCGCCGTGATTGGCTCTAGGGAATCAGAGGGGCCATTCCAATCCCTTGCTGATCTCTGTGATCGTCTTCCCTCTGCGGTGCTTAATCGCAGAAGTATGGAGTCGCTGATCCATTGCGGAGCGATGGATGCTCTTGAGCCCGAGGCGAATCGGGCTCAACTGATGGCTGATTTAGACCTTCTTCTTGATTGGGCTACGTCCAGGGCCAAAGATCGCGCCAGCGGACAGGGCAACTTGTTTGATTTGATGGCAGCGTCCAGTGAGGGCGCTGATGAGGCAGGAACTGACCTCAGCTTGGCGCCCAAGGCTCCTCCGGTGAAGGATTACCACCCCACTGAAAAGCTCAGGCTTGAGAAGGACCTTGTTGGTTTCTATCTCTCCGATCACCCGTTAAAACAGCTCACTGCTCCGGCGAAACTTTTGGCCCCTATCGGCCTCGGCAGTTTGGAAGAACAAGCCGACAAAGCCAAGGTCAGTGCGATTGCGATGGTGAGTGAGATGCGTCAGGTCACCACTCGCAAAGGGGATCGAATGGCGGTGTTGACCTTGGAAGACCTCACTGGATCCTGTGAAGCGGTGGTCTTCCCCAAAAGCTATGCCCGTTTGGCTGATCACCTGATGGCTGAGGCTCGTTTGTTGGTTTGGGCCGCCGTGGATCGCCGCGACGAGCGGGTCCAATTGATCGTGGATGACTGTCGAGCGATTGATGATCTGCGTTTACTGATGGTGGAACTTGATCCAGAACAGGCCAGTGATGTGGCTGTACAACACAAATTGCGCGAATGCCTTCAGGCCTACCGCCCAGATCAGGAACAGTTAGGCGTCAGAGTCCCGGTTGTTGCCGCAGTGCGCCAAGGAAATACGGTTCGCTATGTGCGTCTTGGACCACAATTTTGTGTTCGCGATGCCTCTGAAGCCGCTCTTCATCTTCAAGAGAAGTCCTTCAACGTGACATGCAGCGAACCTCTCCTGAATTAAGGCGCTGATTTAGGTCTGCTTTTGAGCACGAATGGATTCGCGCATTCTCTGGATGTTGGGCTTGATGTGCTCGAGTCCCAGCAAGGTCCCTGCATTCTGTTCCCAACTGGCTGATAAAACGCCATAGCTGAGACCCCCTAGTCCCAACAAAAAGAAACCACCAGAGGCCAGCAAGGTGATCCCAGGGGGAACATCCATGATCTGACGTGAGACCAGGAAATAACTTCCAACGAAAACACCCATTCCCATGATTGAAGGGATGCCTGTGGCGATCGCCACGCGTCGTGCCATTCGGTTGGCAACAGACTTGGGAATGGGTTGACTGCTTCCTGATTGAGAGGCAGACCGTTTGGATTTGGATTGTGCTTTCGATCCTTCTGCTGACCGGCGCGGCTCGAAGGGCAGAGAGTTGCGTCGATCAGCCATGGGGTCCCTGAAATCCTGTGCAGCTTGCTTAGCCGCGGATTCCAAGCTTAGAAATGAGATCGCTGTAGCGCTGCTCACTCTTGCCTCGGACGTAGCCAAGCAGACGCTTGCGACGACCAATCATCTTGAGCAGCCCCTGGCGGGACGAATAATCGTGGATGTTTTGCTGAAGATGGCTGCTGAGCTTCGAGATGCGCTCGCTCAGCATGGCGACCTGAACTTCTGCCGATCCGGTGTCGGTGGCGTGGGTTTGGTGGCTGTTGATGAGTTGCTGCTTTTCAGTTGTATCGAGCGACATGCGAAGCGTCCGGCCCTACTTGTGCAAACAACTAATTTACCTCTTCATGGTCACGATTAGGACGAAGGGCGGTTCAACCAACGCAGGCTTGCGCGTAACCACCCATCCCCGTCATCCGATGCCGGGACGTCTTCTCCATTGGTCACAGCGCGCATCGCGCGGCGGATCTCTAAATCCTCATATCCGAGTGTGCTGAGGGTGAGCTGTAAATCCTGCAGGGGGTCGGGATCAATCGGCAGTGATTTGAGATCACTTCTGTCCACAAGGGAGAGGTCGGAACGATCATTGTCTTGATCTGCACTCCATGCACCCAGTCGATCGCGAAGTTCCACCGCAAGGCGTTCTGCTGTGCGTTTGCCTACGCCCTGCGCTTGGGTGAGGCGTCGCAGATCTCCATCGATGATCGCTTCAATCAACTCGGCAGCGCTGCAGCTCTCCAACAACGCCAGCCCCACTTGAGGACCGACCCCATTCACGCTGATCAGAACGCGAAACAGATCTCTTTCTCTGCGATCTGGGAAGCCAAACAAACTCGAGCCATCGTCCCTTTGCACCTGATGAATCCAGACGGTGCAAGTTGTCCCTGCGGAGAGAGGTTGTAGGTACCTCGAAGCCAGTTGAACCTCATAGCCCACACCTGCGCAGGCAATAACCAATCCCTGACGTCCGCCCTGACTCCAGTGTTCGATGCGTTCTCCTTGTAGCCAGCCGATCATGCGAGTTCTTTCAATGGCCCCATCGAGGCTTCTGTGGGCATGACCTGGGGACAGTCATCAGATAAGTCAACCACCCGTCTTGAGCTTGAGGAAGCGACCGTGCTTGATCGCGGCGCGCCAATGATGGATTGCAAGAGCACACAGGGGGGTGCTTCGTTGCAATGACTGGCAAAAAAAAAGAAGGCGATGAAGCCTTCTTTGGGGGGTGTGAGGAGCCAAATCTTGTGAGGAGATGGCCGCATCCATCCTTATGAAAAATGTCCCACTCAGTCAACTAACTGACACGTAGAGACTTGTTTGTTTCGATGTTTGTAGGGCTTTGCTCGCGAAGAGCGCTCTTTTGGAGTTTTCAAGCCATGCAGGCCTACGGCGGCAAGGGCTCAAGAGATGGATGGGTCACCGCATAAAAAAAGAAGGTGTTTGATGCCTTCCTTGGGGGGTGTGAGGAGTCAATCCTTTGTCAGGAGTTGACACGTTCTTTATAGGTCAAGGCTCAGGCTTTGTGGCAATCCAACAAGTGACAAGACGTGTCTTGCACGCTGTTCTTCTTCATTCACAATGCTGATGTGAGGAGGACTTCTTCGCGGAGTGGAAACAAGGCAACACGCCTGTTAAGAAGTCGAGAAACCCTGCCTTTGGCGGGGTTTTCTTTTGGCCAAAGCTTTCTTCGGCTGGCTGATGGGAAGAAGCAACTCACGAATCAGTGTGATCACTGCAATGCCAAGTCTTTGCCTTCCTTAAGCGGTCTGGATCTGTGCGGCATCCATGGTGTGGGGGATCGCCGCCCTTCTTGGCAAATGTCGTGTCCCCCTCCCAATCCTCAATGTCGATTACGGGGCTCCATTTTACGAAGAGATGATGCTAGAAGGTCGGGAAGAAGACGCCTTGAAGATGAACGAGAGTAGCTCCATAACCCTGCTTCAGCTTGTCCAGGAGGTTGCCTACTGTGATGGCTCAATGTCTGAGGAAGAAGAGGAATTGATCCTGTCTCTTATTGATAGCCATGGCCTTCAGGAAGATCGTGATGCCTTGAAAAACCGTTTGGTTGAAGGTTATTCATCGCCGTCACGCAACATCAGCGTGGCAAGGGGAAGCACTCAGCGGATTGAGCATGATGATCTTTTCAAGCGCTTGAGTGCACTGCAGTCAAAGGAAGAACGAGATCTTGCCGTCAAACTGGCCTATCTCACGGCCATGGTCTCCAGAGATCAAGATGATTTGACAGACATCAATGCCCAAGAGCTTGCTCTTTTTCGAAAGATCACTGAGGCCTTTCATTACCCAGAAGAACGGGTTCGGGCTATTCAGTGGGCGGCAGATGAAGAGCTGCAGCAATGGAGCATTCCTTCTCTGAAGCAGGTGCTTTTAAGTTGGCTCGGCTAACGCGACTTAAAAGAAATTTCCGGCATAAAAAAAGATCTCTTTCCAAAGAGATCTTTTTTTATTCATTGGAAGATCGCTCCCTCAAGCGACATTCGTTTGCAGATCCCGTCCAAGGAACGCTTTACATGCAGTAACAACCTGGTGAAGCTGTGTAAAGCTCACTGTTGAGGCGCTTGATTCAATTTGTAGATATTGAGAGCGAAGCAGGCGGTCCCGAAGCTCACAAGAAGCACGAGAAGATCTTGAGTGTTCATGGGTTGAACCGGTAAGAGTGTTCTGTAGGGGACTCAGCTTTGAGCTGCTTTTGCTTTCTTCACGACTGGCAGATCGGAAGGCTGGGCAAGGATGTAAACCACGGCAGCGGAAACGATTCCGGTGAAGGCGATCAGGCCAAAGATGGCGGTTGAGTAGTCGGTCATCGGATGAGGTTCTTTTCGTTATGTAACAAAGCTTAGGCCATTTGTAACGAAAGGTAAAGCCCGGCTGTTTTGCTTGTGGGTCTCCAGGCAGCAGGCATAAAAAAAGAAGGCGACGAAGCCTTCTTTGGGGGGTGTGAGGAGTCAATCCTTTGTCAGGGTTGACGGGACTATTAAAAACAGAAATCTTGTGACAGTCACCTAAGTGTTGGCAGAAAGTGGCACAGTGCCAATCGCAAAGCACAATTGATTTGTGAGGAGGGCTTCTTCACGGAGTGGAAACAAGGAATCACGCCCGATAAGAAGCCGAGAGACCCCGCCTTTGGCGGGGTTTTCTTTTGTCTGTTTGTTTTGACTGCTGCTTCATCGCCTGGTCGTTGTCTCTGGTTGGGCGTTCACCAGCACTACGACTTCCACCCTTTAAGCTAGTACGCCTGTACTAAAGCGAGGGGGTTATGGAGGAGTGGAGCTATGTGGATGATCGGGAGCTGCAGAACTGCCGGTGTTCCAATGTGTGCGTGGCGTGCCAGCACTTCAGGCATGGTGTTGATCAGCACTGCCACACGCTGGTTGCTTGCAACATCCGGCAGCAGCAGCTGCAGCAGGGCCAGCACCTCACCAAGACTTGCAAGCTCTGGGCGCCCACCTGGCAGAGCAGCGCAGGCTGGGCACCCGAGATGGGGTGAAAGAAAGTGGTTTTAAAAGCAATCCCATCTGTTGAAGCTGGTTATCTCCATGCCTCTGAACTGTTTGATGCGCCCAATCAGGTAGAGCTTGCAGCAGATTTGGTTTCGGTTCCGGCGTCGTGGGTCAAGAAAGCGTTCTTCGCTTTTATGCAGAGCAGTTAATCGGCTAGTTCTTTCCACCCGATGCAAAATTCGTGCCGGTGTCACGAACCATTGATGGAGAGCGCCTCGTGGATGAGGTTGTGATCAAATTTACCCACACCCAAAAATCGAACACCTCCTTCCCGCAGTGGAATCCACTGGGAGGAAAGTAACGATCGCTGTTGTTGTCATTGTTGGCCTTCAAGACGAGAAGGTGGCCTACGAGCACATTTATTGGGATCAGGCTGGACTGCTGTTGCAACTCGGGCTCTTAAACCCCAAGGGTCTCCCCATTGATCCGATTGCTCCAGAGCGATTACTTAAGGTCATGAACCATTCATTTCACCGTTCCTTTTTGGTGTGATCTAAAAGGCTTGTCAGTCGTTTCTTTGATGCTTAGAAACCTGTCCCATCGGCTTCTGTTAGTCAGCCATCTTTATCCTTAAAAAACAGAGCAAAAAAACGAGCGGTTTCTCAGGCCGCTCGTGCTCTCCCTTTTGTCAGCAGCTCGACGCCGCTGCGCAAAGGATCCTGCATGTCCATGGTTTTGTTTGTAGCGATACACACCCTGCTGAAGACTGAGAAAGAACGCAGAGACATTGGCGGAGCGTCCCTGCTTGTCATCGTTGAACGGATGGGATGCAATCTGCATGGCCGCCAGGATTTATCTGCATTGGACCGCCCGCGCCTGGTGCAGGGTGGTTGAATTTGCTGAAGAGTTCGGCATTTCGATCGCCTACAACCCTTTGCTGCTCGGAGAACGAAGAGGGGGATGAGCTGCGCATCAGAGACCTGGATCCAGCTGTTGATCACCACGGCTCATCCCATGAAGAGAGGCCGCCCCTCCCAGATAGGAAAGACGGCCTAACTCGCTCGTTTATGCATATCGCAGACCATTAATCAGTGAATCTGTATCGCGGAAGCCTGAACCTCGTATCGAAAACAGTGAACTGAAAGAGTGGTGCGAAGCGACTGTCTGCAGGATCACCTGGGGCCGGGGCTCTAGGTGTGGGGTCGTTTTCTCCTTGGGGCACCTAGGACGGTGCAGTTGGAGCATCGATTGGCGTGGCGCGCAAGGCATTGCCTACCAAAGGAACAACCCACGTCTTGTTGAGACTGTTGGAGCAGGGACCTGAAGTCAGCTTGCTTCTGCTGATAACTCAGGTGGAGTGTCGTCTGTCAAAGCGCCTCCGATCTCGATGCCCATAGTTTGCGGCAGCCGTGCAGCGTTGCCATCGGTGTAAAGGCGCATTGCCTTCACAGCAGAAACCACCGAAATTAGGAATGGCGTGCCTCTTCAGCTAGACGATTCAGCGCATGGCCACAGACAAGTGTTGATCGATGTTTTGTTGAAGAAAGGCATCAACACGGCAAAACTGAATCCATTGCGATGATGAAAACCGGTCAAACATGCATCTCTCTTGTGTAGCGGTGGTGTCTTGATTGGTTCCCCTAGAGGCCCTCTGACCATTGGTCTTTTCCTGATTCCAGCCTCCGATCAGCCTTGTCAGAGTGGTCCCGTAACTGCATGGATGGGCGGTTGTACCTATCGCAGCTTGCTCAACGAGTTTGTAGAACGAATGCAGCCAAACTTTCGCTCATGGAAATCCATACCGCTCATGCTCAACCGATGGGGAGTTTGATTTTTGAAGGTCATCACAAACCGTTTCACGCCTTGGCCTGCCCTCTCAATCCTCAATCTGTACGGATTGCCAAGAAAAAGTAATTGGGTCTTGTCTCAGCAATGATTCAGCATTCGTCCGCCTCGTGCGGATTTTTTATGCTTCGCCACTGCTCTATGGCCATCAATCGTGATCCAATTGGCAACTATCGTGCTCTGTATTAATTGGCAGGACTGCGAAGTTATGCCGTGGTTACGGAACACCCCCAACTGCTCATGCTGCCTGTCCTGCCAAGCCTGAATGTTTGGATGACAGCGCTCAAGCGCTGCACGCAAGGTTTTTTCGTTGTTTGCGTGGTGTTGCTTCTAAACCTTGGATTAACCGGATGCGGACCATCCGACCAACCTCCACGAGGCGTCTTGCTGAAAGCGCTGGGCCTACAAATTCAATTAACTCAAACAGCGATTGCCCGCTCCCTTGAGTTGGAGCCTGTGGGTGTGCCTGAAGTGAGTCGTGTGCGCGTGGAAGAGCAGGAGTCGATTCGCCTCGGTGAGCAACGTGGCATCCATCTCACCGGGCGCTTTGATTGGAGGCTTCCCGCTGATTCAGTGCGTGTTGATAGTCCTTTCGAGCTGTTCTTAGAGCGAGGGGAACGGGGTCAAAGTTGGCGTCTCGCCCAACCGGTTGGTTCGAGCGATGGAACCTCTCAAGACTGGATCACTCATCCCTTGCCCATCGATTCGCCTTGATCGTTCAGGCGGATACATTCAGGTTTCAGCTTTTCGAGCACTCCTGGCACTCAGGCTGATCAGCGTGGCCCCCAAAACGCATAAGGCTCCAAGCACCACGGCGCCCGTAATCGGTTCTGCAAAAAACAGCACGCCCCACAGTGACGCAAACACCACTTGGACGTAATTGATCGAGGTGGCCCGGGCTGCCGGTAGTGCGGATAGGCCTTCGGTTAACCAGATCTGCCCGAGCTGCGTAAACAATCCAACCCCGATCAGCCAGAGCCACTCGGTTGGATTGGGCCAAAGCGCGGCTTGCCCCCAGAGCAAGGGCAGGGTGGCGGGCACCGATACCAAGGGAAAGTAGAAGACGATGACGAGAGGGTGCTCTCGTACCGATAGCTGGCGCACACTCACGTAGGCCAGGGCCGTTAGCAAGGCGCCAGCCAGGCCAATCAGTGCTGCCATGGCGGGCAGGCTCCCCATCGGGCTGCCAACCCATTGCGGTTGCACCACCAACATGACCCCCAACAGGCCTAACAACACAGCGATGCCGATTCGGCGCCGGACCGGCTCGCCCAGAAGCAGCCATGCTGCGAGTGCCGTCAGCGTTGGGTAGGTGTATTGCAGCAGGGTTGCTGCTGCGAGTGGTAACCGAGCCAGGGCCTCAAAGAAGCACAACAAGGCTGCAGTCCCCAATCCCCCACGGACCAACAACAAGCCTCGTTGCTCTCCCCACGGTGAGACCTTGAGACGACGCAACATGGCCAGGGTGATGGCAATGCTGATGAGGGAGCGCACCAGCACCACTTCCGCCACGGGCAGCCGTCCACCCAGGTGTTTCACGCAAACGGTCATCAAACTGAACGCCAAAGCACAGGCGATCAGGGCTCCGCAGGCTCGCCATTCTCGAGCGGATTGGCTGCCTCGTATCGCGCCTAACAGCCCCTGCATGGTGGTTTCGACGACACCTGCCAACCATGGCGCATCGCGCTAAACAGCCATGGCGCATCACGCCGAACAGCCAGAACGGCGTCGGGCCTCGCAGAATGGTGTGATGGCGATGCCCCGTCTTCACCCCCGCACCATCGACGCTGTTAAAGAGCGTGCCGACATCGTTGATGTGGTGGGTGAGCACGTGGTGCTCAAAAAAAAGGGACGCGAATTCGTTGGCGTTTGCCCGTTTCATGACGACAGCAAGCCGTCGATGACGGTATCGCCGCAAAAGCAGTTTTATTACTGCTTCTCCTGCGGAGCGGGCGGCAATTCCATCAAATTTTTGATGGAGTTTCAGCGGCAGAGCTTCAGCGACGTTGTTCTAGATCTGGCGCGTCGTTATCAACTGCCGGTGGAAACGGTGGATGGTCCTCAACAGGAGCGTCTCCGTCAACAACTCTCCAGGCGTGATCATCTCCATCGTGCCTTGGCTCTCGCTTCAGGCTGGTTTCGCAGTCAGCTGAAGAGTGCATCGGGCACGGAGGCCCTGGCTTATCTGCGCGATCAGCGTGGCCTGAGCGACGCCACGATGGAGACCTTCGCGCTCGGCTATGCCCCCGATCAGTGGGACGGATTGCTCAAGCATCTTCAACACGTTGAGGGGTTATCGCCGGAGTTGCTTGAGTCAGCCGGTCTGGTGGTGCCCAGGAAAGGGGGCAACGGGTTTTATGACCGCTTCCGTGGCCGGGTCATCGTTCCGATTCGCGATCGGCAGGGGCGGGTGATTGGCTTTGGCGGTCGAAGTCTCGATGGCAGCGATCCGAAGTATCTGAATTCACCTGAAACAGAGGTCTTTGAAAAAGGCAAGCACCTCTTTGGTCTCGATCAGGCGGCCAATGCGATTCGTAAGGACGATCGCGCTGTGGTGGTGGAGGGCTATTTCGATGTCATTGCCTTGCATGCGGCCGGAATCACCAATGCCGTGGCATCGCTGGGCACCGCCCTCAGCGGACAGCAAATCACCCAACTCTGTCGGTGCAGTGACGGCAAACGCATCGTTCTCAACTTTGATGCCGATCGTGCGGGGATCCGAGCTGCCAACCGGGCCATCGGTGAGGTGGAGCAGCTTGCGCTGCAGGGTCAATTGGAGTTGCGAGTCCTCCACACCCCCTCGGGGAAGGATCCAGATGAGTACTTAAAGGATCACGGAGCTGGGGACTATCGCGCCCTGCTGGATCAGGCACCGCTTTGGCTCGATTGGCAGATCGAACAGGTGCTGGAAGACCGTGATCTCACCAAGGCTGATCAATTCCAACAAGCTGTTAGCGGGTTGGTGGAGCTGTTAGGCAAGCTGCCTCAATCAGCGATTCGCACGCACTACCTCCAGCAAGTTGCGGAGCGGTTAAGCGGTGGTCAAGGCCGATTGGCGTTGCAGCTGGAGCAGGATTTACGCCAACAGGTGCAAGGTCAGCGCTGGCATGGACGTTCAGCCCGGCATGAAAAGGCTGGTGAAGTCAGCCAACGAGAGCGTTGTGAAGCCGAGATCTTGCGCATCTACTTGCACTGTCCGATGCACCGCTCCCAGGTGCGTTGTGAATTACGCCAACGGGAGTTGGAAGACTTCGCTCTTCAGCACCATCGTCTGTTGTGGTCTGCGATTACCGATCTTGAAGAAGGCAACATCGGCTCCGGTCGGCTGGAGGCGATCAGTCGGGGGAAGGATCCAGGACATGAACTAGCCGATCTTGATCTGCCTCGCTTGCTCACCGATCAGCTGCTGCTGGAAAACAGTGCGTTGGTGGCCAAGTTGACGCCGCTTTTGGAACCCGCGGAGCTGCAGCGTTTGGCGTTGGCGCGTCCCATGGACGTGTTACGCGGTACCGCGGCCATTTTGGAGCGGCAAAAGAGTCATAAACGCTGCCGACACTTGCTGGAGGCTTGGGGGGGGCAACGGCTTGAGACGCTGGAACGTTGCATTGCTTCGCTGATTGCTAACGAACAAGAGCAGACAGCAACGGCAGAGGGAGTGGATATGGAAGGTCGTATTCAGGAGATGTTTGAACAATTGAATGCGGATGCGCTTCGATTGCAAGAGCTGTATTACTCCGAGAGGAAGCATATTCAGCATCTTGATCAACAACGCTGTGCTGGCTATGAGGTGGTTGTTGCTACTCCCCCTGAATCGATACCGCCAGCGGCTTGATGGATGGGTGTATGGGTTGGTGGTCCTTGAATCCATCAAAGGCGATCACCTTCAAAAGGTGTCATTTGATCCGAAGGGATGTTCAAGATGACCATCAGAGAAGCAGATCCGCCTGTGTGGGCTTGTAGAGGCTGCCGTGGTGTGTATTTGCAGCTAGACATTAAGGGTGTTCTTTCAGCCCAATGAAAACTGCGCTCGCCACACTCGTGGTTGCTCTTGCAGCACCCGTTGCTGTCACAGCTTCTCCTGGGGTGCCTGACTCAGTGATGAGCCATATCACTCAGAACTGCAATGCATCTGTTGCTGGAAACAGTGAAGCAACGCAATCCGACGAAAATTGCATCGCTACAGCTGTGGAGGCTTACCAGAAGACCCAGCGATAGGTTTGCGCTCTCTTGCCTTGGATTGAAGCCTTTTCTGCCCTGTGAATAGCAGGGCTTTTTATTTGGCAATCTTGAAGCCGTGGGAGTCTGATTGTTGCCTAGAGCATGAACAGTTTTTGTTTCTATCTCAAATCTAGTGCTAACGACTTTGGTTAATTGTTGGAATCAGTGAACGACCAATCTGAAGCATCATTTGTTTGCCCATTGAGTTTTCTCGGTTGATCACGAGTTGACCTTGTCATTGCAATGGGCAAGCGACCAGCTTCTTTCAAGCCTGGAGCAGCCGCAAACTCTCTTGTTGGGGGATCCACTTCGATGCGCTAACAGCTGCGGCAGCTCTGATCTCAGGGCCTGTTACCACACGCCATGGCGTTTGCGCTTGCGTAGAGCTTGCAACAGTCCTCGAAATCTTGCATGGCTAATAATGGATGAACAGCTCTCCTCAGCGATGTCTGAATTTTTTGAAGCGATCTGGCATGGAGAAGGCATCGGCGATGGTGGCGATCTCGATGAAGCCCTTCAGTCCTTCGTGGTGGTGAAGCCTGAAAATAATGATTGGATCGAGGCGTGTGCTGTCGAGGGTGCTAATCCCTGTATTGAGCGTTTCGCCTCCTTCGATTCCTATCTTGATAATCAGGATGCCCTGGAAGTGATTCCTGTGACGCCCCAGATGATTGCAGTCGCGATTGAGCAGTTGCCCGTTTGATGACTGATTCCACGATTGACTTCTCGACCTACACGCCAGTGAATCACCTCTGGCCCGCTTTTGTTGAACGCCTGGGAGCTGAAAAGGCGCAACAAGCAGTGCGTCAAGCGCTTGATCTTCAAGGCATGAGTGGCCATGCCGGTAGTCTTCCCGTTCTTTTCGTTGAAACCTGTGGTTTGGCGCTCGCTCATACAGATCTTGTCCGAGAACAGACAGGCCTTAACAGCCATGGATATCGCATGGTTTTATTGCTGAGTCGACGTGAATTAGAAGTGCAGCTATTGCAAGATGCGTTGTAAGTGTTGGATATTCGTTGGTATGCATGGGTAGAAAGCTCATTAGAGTTGCCATTTAGATCATTATTTTTTGCCAATTGATTCGGTGTGTTTAGCATTATGATCGTCTGATTGGGCAGCGACGTAGGAGGCTTTCCATAGGCACTTTGCTTGAACAACATCAGGGCAGTCGAAGCTGCTGCTGGTGGAGGTATTAAGTTGTTGTTGCTAATGTTGTTCTTGGATATTTTTATGCTCTAAATTTCTCTTAAATGCTCAGCTTGGCTGGTTTGCCTGCTGGGTCCAGTTCCTGGGATTGATGATGAAGGTATTGGTCATAGGCGGAGGGATTGCTGGACTCACGCTTGCCTTAGCTCTTAAGAAGCACGGTATTCCTGTCACTGTTCATGAAAAATATAATCATTTTCAAAATCAGAAAACAGGATTTCTGATTTGGAGTTATGCGATCAAAATCTTGCAAGACTTGGGTGTTCCTGTTGATGAGGTAGGCACTCCCCTCGAAGCATTTCGGATCCATGGTCGAAAGGGAAGATTTGTCTGTGAGATGCCAATCGGTGCGATGTCGCGATTGCAGGGAGCGGATAGTTATGAAATCAATCGATTTCGCCTTTCTGAATTGCTATCTAGAATGGTCGGTGATGATTTAATTCTTGGCAGTGAATGTGTTTCCGTCTCTAGTGTTGACGATCAGGCGATCGCAACTTTTGCTGATGGTCGCTCGGACCAAGGTGATGTTTTAATTGCTTGCGACGGCTCTAATAGTGTTGTTAGAACGTTTATTCATCCAGGAGTTCAGCTCAGAATGCTTGGTTCTGGTGGTTGGATATCAGTGATTAATCAACGGCCTCCATTGTTACCATTGAACACTCAAATGGAGTTTTGGCAGCCGGGGGTGAAAGCAGGAGTTGCTGATCTTGGGCATGGTGAAACCCGCTGGTATGTGGCTTTTAAAAACTATATCCCTCGTGCAACTGAGTCCAAAAAAGATCAGATTCTTAGGCGTATGAAGCCTCTTCCTGAGCTGATCCAGTCCTGTCTGGAATGGACTGATGAAGATCAAATGGTGCCTACGCAGGCTGGCGATCTTTTGGCCTTATCTCCTTGGTACCGTGATCGTGTCTTGATGATTGGTGATGCTGCCCATGCCACCAGTCCTTATGCCGGAATGGGAGCTTGCTCAGCGATTGCTGATGCTGCATTTCTTGCAGATTTGATGGCTTCTGGTCGGTCAGTTCCTGCCATATTTGAAGAGTTCCAAGCGGTGCGTAAGCATGCAGCAGATTCAGTGATTAAGGAATCACGACGCGGCCTTGATGTATCCACTTGTGGTGACCTCAAAGGCTGGGTTCGTGATTGGATGTTCAAGAACATGCCAGAGAAGAAGTGGAATCAGATCGTGACTGACATGGTGACTGGTCATTGAATCAATCCATTGGCTTCGATCTGTGTTTGTGGTGTTGATGAAAAACGGCGCTCTTTCGGATTTTTTTGAGAGATTCATTGTTTATGCCTGCACCACAGGCACGTCGCTCAGGCGAGTTGTGGCGGCTCGACCCAGCCGTTCGCGTCGCATGGCCCAGCTCGGATCCAGACCGCAGGCGGCCCATTGCACGGTGCCTCGCCCATAGCGGTGATTGAGACGATCGACCGTTGCCATCAAGCTTTCCCGTTTCTGCTGCTCTTCCTCCGTACAGGGCACCCATAGATGCTGTTGCAGTTGATCGATTCCCTGCAGGTGTTGCATCAGCACACCTGCCTTCGCCAGCGGACGGTGCGGTTGAAAAATGCGTTCCACCAGAGGTAAGGCAGCTGCTAACAACACCCGCGTGTCGTTGCTGGGTAGATCGAGGCTGGTACTGGCAGCTCGGCTGTAAAAAGCTGGAATGAATGGGCTCGTGCGCGTGTAGATCGTGAGAGCCGCTGTGCGTTGATGTTGCTTGCGCAGTTTTTCCGCTGCTCGCACCACATAGGTGGCGATCGCTTCGCGGAGCTCTTCCAGGCTGGTAATCGGATGGCTGAAGCTGCGGCTTACGCAGGTTTCCTGCTTCGGAGAGGGGTCGAGATCAAGCGGTAGGCAGGCATGACCTTGCAGTTCTCTTTGCAGTCGAACTCCCACCACGCCGGCCTTAGCGCGCAGGCAGCCACTGGGCATATCACGGAGCTCCCGTGCGTTGACCACTCCCCGCATTCGGCACCAGAGGGCGAGTTTGCGGCCGATGCCCCAGACGTCTTCAATGGAAATTGTTTCCAGCCAGCGATCGGGATCAGGACACAAGCCAAGATCAAAGAGTCCGGCGTGGGCTGGCACCACTTTCGCCAGGCGGTTGGCCAGCTTGGCCTGTCCCTTGCTGGCCCCGAGACCAATGGCAATGGGTAAACCGAGGTTGCGTCGAGCCAGGGTTCGCAACCGCTGTGCCCATGGATGCAAATTTCCGTCCGAGGGGCGGCTCAGCCGGGCAAACGCCTCATCAATGGAGTAAATCTCCAAATCCTCAACTTGGCTTTCCAGCAAACTCATTAGCCGCTGACTCATGTCGGCGTAGAGCGCGTAATTCGAGCTGCGAATCACAACATTGTGCTGTTCCAGATGGCGCTTCGCTTTGAAATAGGGGGTGCCCATGGCGATGCCAAGAGCGCGTGCTTCCGCGCTACGGGCCACGATGCAGCCATCATTATTTGAGAGCACCACCACTGGCCTGCCGATCAGGGCTGGATCCAGGCTTTGCTCGCACGAGGCGTAGAAATTGTTGGCATCAATCAGAGCCGTGACCTGGTTCATCGCGACGACCTGAGCGCTAAAGAGGATGGATCACGTGAATCGCGACGCCCCAGATCTGCACATCTCCGCAACGATGGAGATCTAAATGGGGATAGTCAGGATTCGCCGCTTCCAGGCGTAGTTGGCCGCGATAGCGAGCGAGGCGTTTGAGAGTGAAGGCGCCATCCAGGACAGCCACCACCACTCGGCCGGGACGAGGGTCGAGGCTGCGATCGACCACCAATAGATCGCCATGGTGAATGCCCGCCCCCGTCATGGAATCGCCGCTGACGCGCAAAAAGAAGGTGCTGCTTGGATGGCGAATGAGTTGTTCATTGAGATCGATCCCCACATCGATGTAGTCATCAGCAGGGGAGGGAAACCCTGCGGCAACCTGATCACTCGCCAGAGGAAGGCTGAGTCCTTTCCGTTGGAGTCGCAAAGGCTGGGGTGGCTGAAGCGATATCCGATCCGAATTCACGGAAGCGCACACTGACGATCGCTTAATGGTACAAGTGTTCTAGTGCTCGTGCTGTGGCTCGGGCCGTGCCAGCGGAACAGGGTTTCCCTTATGGGGTTGGATTTTGCAGGTCCTTGCTCTTCTTTTCTGTTTCCCAGACCTCAAGGACATCAGGGAAATGCTCTTCTATGCATGCATCACAGATGCCATGGCTGAAGTTTAAATTCGTGCGTGTCGATAAATACTGATCCAGATGCTGCCAATGCCCTTCAGTATCTTTTGCTTTCCTGCAATAAGAACATGTTGAGATGAAGCTGCCTTCATCAGTATGTGAGCAGAAAGATTCAATTAAATTGATTGATCTCTTCCTCAATTCAAGAAAGGCAACGGCTTGTCTTGACAGAGATTGCATGATGTTGAACTGTGTATCGGACAGGCCATGGGGCTCTCTGTCGATCACGCAAAGCGTGCCAATTCTGAGGTTTTCGTCATTTTGCAGAGGAAAGCCTGCATACAGTCTGATTTTAGGCTCACCTCGCACTAAAGGGTTATCAAAGAATCGCTCGTCTTTTAATGCGTCTTCAACGATTAAAGGTTCGGAGGAGTGAATCGCATGGGCGCAGAATGACCAATCGCGAACAGTCTCTTCAGCCTCAATACCAACCTTGGCTTTAAACCATTGACGATTTGAATCAACAAGGCTCAAAAGAGCAATTGGAGTGCCACAAGTTAAAGAAGCTATTTTGGTAATATCGTCATAATTTTCTTCAGGCTTTGTGCCAAGAATTCTATATTCATTCAGCGCTTTAAGCCTTTCTGACTCATTTATGGGAATTTCAGGCTTTTTCAAGTGATGAGCATTGGCTGATTCTATAGTTTTGAGCGTAAATAGCTAGAAGTGCATAAAGCAAAATAAAAGTTTATTTTGTATGGCTGAAGCTTGGCGCTGTTCTCCGTTATTGGCTTGTAAGAATTAACAAAATTGTTAACTTAATCTGACGGTTGTGGCGTCCAGGGCATGAGCCTTGGGATCAGCCGTACTTTGAGCCTGGAGCCGCTAACAGGCCGGTCCAGCGTTCGTAAGCCCAGTTCTGACTCTTCTGTTTGGAGTTGTAAGCGTTTGCTGTGGGCGCAAAGCTGTGGCAGCAGGCGCAATTCGTGGCAGCAGGCGAAAGTCGTGGTTCGGAGTTCGAATCGATCAAGATGATCACCTCTGAAGCTGCTGCTGATGGCCGACTCTCCCTACCTCCTTGCCATCGCCTTGTTTGAGCAGAATGGGAAACGGGCGATGCCTCTCGGGGGACGCTCCCTGCCGCGGGATGTGACGCAAGATGAGGCGGGGGTGCCTGTGCAGATCGCCTGTGAGCTGGCTTTGGAACTCCTTCTTCGCGTTTGGCAACGCAGTGATGAAGGGCCCTTGCAACGCGAAGCGGGGCCAGGAAGTTTGCTGATGGCCGAACTGGGCATGGAGCATTTGCCTGAGGATTTACCGCTTCTCAAAGCAACCTGGCTCACCACAGGAGATAGCGCAGCCTTTCAGCGGGGACTGCTAGCGATCAGCTCACGTTGTTGGAGTGTGAGCATCGCCAAATTTGAGCCGATTACGTTCCGCGCCCTGGAGGCGTCATAGACAACGGAGGCTGAACAGGGAGCTCAAACGCCCTCACGATGCAATCGTTGGGATGAGTGCTGCCAATCCAGCAGCAATGGGATCCTGCTGATCGGCACCGAAGTGAACACCGTCTAGAGGAGACGTTTCAGCGACAGTTTGTAGATCGAAAAAACACACCGACTCTTGTTCTGCAAGGTTGCGATACAGAGAGGGAAGTAAACGGGACTTGGCAGTTGCTCCTTTAAATCCCCACGCAAGAGATTGTGGCGTGGTTTGGATGACTCCAGGACTGACTAAAACAATCGCGGGGGGGTGATTGGAGTTACGTGGTCCACATTGATAGGACATGCGCACATCATGAATCAGGATTTTTGCTCCAGAAGTGATCTCTTCGGCAGAAAGATTTAGATGACTTTTGCAGTCGTTGCATCCAAGCGCAAGAATGACAACATGCAGAGGCTTGCAGCTATGAAGAATCATGGGCAAGTCTTTCCTGCCGTTGCAGCTGTAGTCGCCACCATAATTAACGGCACCTAGGGGATCATCCATGACCCAAGTTCTTGAATTCAAGCCTTGTTCAAAGACAGTCCAGGTTTGATGATGAGGGTTTTGCTGATTCAGAATCTGTTGGAGTCGATTGGGCCAACGAGTTTCAAAGGGCAAGCGACCACTCCCATCAGGTGCCATTCCCCAAGTGTTGGAGTCTCCAAAACACAAAATACTTTTTGGCTCCATGCTCTCTGCCTCCAAAGATGGGATCGATGCTTGAGCTGAAGACAGCATCACGACAAGTAGGAGGCCAACAATGACATTTCCTGGTTACGCACGGTGATAAGGACTGCCTTGCTGGATCGCTTGGGCTCGGAACAGTTGCTCGATCAAAAGGAGTCTTGCAAGCTCATGGGGGAATGTCATCGGTGAAAGGCTCAGTTTCCAGTGGGCCAGGGCCTTGAGCTCTGCTGTTAAGCCATCGGCACCGCCAATCACGAAGGCAAGTCGCTGCGATCCAAGGCTGCGGAGTCGCTCAGACAAGCGGATCGACGTCAGCGTTTCACCCTGTTCCATCAACATCACAGGCCACTCATCGCTTCGCAGGGCCTGGCGAATGGATTCGGCTTCTTTTTCGGGAGTGCCATCACGCAACTCAACGATCGTGAGTCCAGGAAGACGTTTGCGATAGAGCTCGATTCCTTCCTGAACCCAGCTCTTGCGAACTTTCCCGATGGCAATAATCCGGCAGCGAGAGGGATTCATCCCTGAGGATCCCAACGCATGCAGGACTCAAACGCAGTCTTCGTCATCTTCCAAAAGAAGCTGGCCAAAGGCCACATACAGCGATTCTTCTTCGCTTCCAGCCGCCACCTTGGGTCGAGAGGGCCTGGTTGTTTTGCCCTGGCCACCGCGAAGCGGTTGTCTGGATAGGGGCTGGGATGACGGGAGCGCCTGGGCCTGCGCCTTTGCCTTGGCTTTGTTCTGAGTCGCAACGTGGCGCTCAGCCTCCTTGAGCCTTGCCATCAAATGCTCAGGAACAGTGCCATCACTGCTCGCTTTCATCAGTTCCTGAAACAGGCGTTCAGGGTTGTCTTCGGTTTCAATGCGATGGCGTTTTTCGGTCGCCTTGACGGGCCGATCCTTGTTCTGTTGAGGTGGTGCGATCGGCTCAGGCAACGAACGGCCCAACTCCTTGAGGCGCTCCAGGCTGCGGGGATCAAAGCTCATGAGCAGCCCAGGGTCTCGCGAGTGTCTCGACCGGTGACAGGATTCACGCCTTCAGCGTTGGCACAGAGCACCTTGAGCGCATCAGCTCTCAGGGGCACGTTGGTGAAATCAGCGCCTTCAACGGTGACGTTGATAAAGCGCGTGTTGAAGGCAAAAGCATCCTCCAGCACCGCATTGGTGAGGTTGGTTCCGTCAAAGACCGCAGAATCCAGCGTGGCGTCGCGAAGGTTGGTGTTGCTCAGATTGGCGTCTTGAAGTTTGGCCCCATAAAGGCTTGCCCCCTGCAGATCACTTCCAGAAAGATCAGCTTCTCGAAGGTTGGTGAGGTTAAAGGTCACACCTTGCATTTCCCGATTTGAAAAATCGGCACCAATCAACACCTGCTTGGCATAATCCATCGCGGCAAATGCTGGTTGCATCGGCAAGGCCAGTGTGACCCAAAGGACCATCAGCGGAGCCAATAAGCGCAATCGCATCGGGACTGAGACAACTGTTGTTCAGCCTAGGACTTTTAGATCCGTTTGTTCTTTTCGGCTTGAATTGCCTGTTCCAAGCTGTTTAGGCGAGCTTCCCTGGATCCCCAAAGCTCCATCAAGACTGGCGGATTGTTGATGGGCATCACAGAGAAACGATGATCCCTATAAATTTCTTTAAAGATGGAATCAACTTCATCGCGATAGGGGAGGTCAATCGGGCGAATTCCGTCATCTTCCATCGCAATTGGCCAATGGTCCGTAATCGGTAAGAAGATGATTAGATCAAGTTGTTGAAGAGAATCTCGCACTCTTGCTGCTAATGATTCAACGAATTCGTCGTCGATGTCAGTGGTTTGATGATTGGCTGTGTACTGGGAATAAGCAATATAATCAACGGGACAGCGATCAAAAATAACGCAGTCACTTTCTTGCTGGTAATTCATAAGCCTGCTGATGTTGTAGTACATCTGAATCCCGTTATGCAGTCTCGTGCTTTCTTGGCGAAAGCGAATGTCATAGCCCTCCTGGTGCAGCGCTCGAAAAGGCTCTTCTTCGCGAATGTAGTGATGATGCCGTTGAATCCAATCGTGCACGAATGTGCTTTTTCCTTGTGAATGTGTGCCGCTAATTGCGATGCGCATACAACGATTCAATCTTTAAGGTTTATAGCCCTCAAGCTGTGCATTGAAGCCAGGTTGATTGGGGGAATGGTTGAAAGCATGTCGTCACGCCGTGCCTTCATGCCCAACTCTCAAGCGCAAGGTGCTCAAGCAGAGCGCTATGTCAAACAGATTTTGCTGGCGCATCAATGGCGCTTGTTGGAACAAAACTGGACCTGTCGCTATGGAGAAATTGATCTGCTCCTTACAAAACAGTCTCTGCCAAGCACTCGAATGCTGGTGGTTGAGGTGAAGGCTCGCCGCCGCTCAGGCTTGGATGGATGGGGGATCGCTGCGTTTGATCAGGCAAAACGCAGGTGTTTGGCCCGAAGTCTGCAGTGTTGGCAAGCCGCCAACCCCTGGAGTGAGGGCTGCTGTTTCGAAGTGGTGTTGGCGCTCGTAGCCCTTCCCGTGCAACGGCATTGGGTGCGCTGGATCCGCATCGAAACGCTTGCGGGCGTCAGCTGGTGATCACCTGTTTGATGCGTTTGCCATCAAGGCACGGATGCACCGCATCGCAGCATGGTGACCCTGGTGAGGGTTGCTGACAACAAGCCCCGAAACCGATCGCAGGGGGCGGATAAAGGCCCGTTCACCAGGAATCATGTGCATCAGCATGTGCTGGATGATCTGAATGGGATTCCGACCGCGCTCTTCTTTATCCCGTTTCAGCCGTCGAATCATGCGCAGCAGTAAGGGGGCTTCGAGATAGAACAACGCTGTGATCGAGCCATCCTTCAGCAGGTCTTGCGGCCCATAGGCCCCTTCGAGCAAAACAAGCTGGTAGCTCTGATTCAGGGGTTTGCGTGCAACATCACGCGTCGACATGTCGTAGGTGCGCAAGCTGCTTGCAGCGTGATGGCGGACCTGATCCAGCTCCGTTCGCAACGCGTCGCTGTCAATGGCCGCCGGGGTGTCAAATCCGAAACGTGGGTGGGGGCGCCAATGGTGCCTGTAGTAGTTGTCGCAGCAGATCACGAGCACTTCAATGTTGATCGCGCCCAGGGCTTGAGCCAGTTTCAGGCTGAAGCTGGTTTTCCCAACCGCGGACGGGCCAGTGATGCAAATCACAGGAACCTTTGCCATCACGCCATCGACCGAGTTCTTCAATCCTGCATAGGGCACAGTGAATCAACGCTGTGAATGTCATGACCTTTTCAGGGCACACGGCCCGCAAGCGTTTTGGCCAGCACTGGCTGATCAATGAGCGAGTGCTGGATCGAATCGTTGAGGCCGCGGACCTCCAAGACGGGGATCGCGTCCTGGAGGTGGGGCCTGGTCGCGGAGCGCTCACCGAACGTCTTCTGGCTTCAGACGCAGCAGCTATCCATGCTGTGGAGCTTGATCGTGATCTCGTGGCTGGGCTTCAGGAGACCTTTGGAGGCCATCCAAAGTTTTCCTTGCAGGAGGGAGATGTTCTCTCGGTTCCCTTGGACCTGTCTGATGGGGAACCAGCCAACAAAGTTGTGGCCAATATTCCGTACAACATCACTGGGCCCCTGCTGGAGCGTTTGATCGGTCGTCTTGATCGTCCCGTCGAACCCTCCTATCAACGGCTGGTTTTGCTTGTTCAACACGAGGTTGCTCAACGCATCCGCGCCCGTCCTGGCCACAGCAATTTCAGTGCCTTGAGTGTGCGCATGCAGTTATTGGGACGGTGCAGCCACGTCTGTCCTGTGCCCCCGCGCTGCTTTCAACCACCACCGAAAGTGCAGTCCGAGGTGATCTGTATCGATCCCTTCCCTTCCGAACAGCGACCTATTCCTGCCCTAGCCCGTGGAGTGGAACGTCTGCTGAAGATGGCCTTCTTGAGTCGACGCAAAATGCTGCGCAACACCTTGGCCCCGTTGTGTGCTCCGGATCAGTTGCAAGTGGTGGCTGAAGAGGCGGGGATCAGCCTTCAGCAACGACCCCAGGAGGTGGCACCAGAAGCCTGGGTTGCCCTAGCGAAGGGTTTGAATCAGTTCGACTCTGCTGCTTGATCGGATGACCGCCACCGTTCGCGTCACCGCTCCCGCCAAAATCAATCTCCACCTTGAGGTGCTCGGTCAGCGATCCGATGGGTTTCACGAATTGGCGATGGTGATGCAAAGCATCGACCTCGCTGATCAGCTCGACTGTTCCAACAGCGCTGATGGATTGATTCAGCTGAGCTGTGATCAGCCTGGACTCAGTTGCGGCAGCGACAATCTGGTGATGCGTGCCGCCGAACTGCTCCGGCAGCGCTCTGGTTTTCATGAGCTTGGCGCTCATCTACATCTGCGCAAACGCATTCCCATTGGTGCTGGTCTTGCTGGAGGCTCCAGTGATGGTGCTGCCGCTCTGCTGGCGCTGAATACGCTCTGGGGTCTCGGACACAGCCAGGATCAGTTACTCGCGATGGCTGCGGAACTGGGCTCCGACATGCCGTTTTGTCTTGCCGGTGGGAGTCAGCTCTGCTTCGGCCGAGGCGAATGTTTGGAATCCGTCCCCGCAGCAGCGCAGTCTTTCGGAGTGGTGCTGGTGAAAGATCCCAGCGTGAGTGTTTCGACGCCCTGGGCCTATGGCGAGTGTCGTCGTCTCAAGGGCGACCACTATTTGTGCGATGAAGACGCTTTTGCACAACGGCGGCAGCAATTGCGTGCAGCCCCGTGGTTGCATCCGCTTCGAACGGCTGAGCCGCCTCCGCTGCGCAATGACTTACAGGATGTGGTGGCACCTCAAACAGCCTCCGTGCAAACGGCCCTTCGTTTGCTTCAGGGTCTTCCTGGGCAGCTGAGAACGGCGATGAGTGGTTCAGGGCCGAGTTGCTTCGCCCTGTTTGCCAATCGACTGGATGCTGATCAGGCGTTGAATGCGGCCCGTGATGGGTTCGCGCAAGCCGGTTTGGATGCCTGGAGTTGTTCATTTTTGGCTCATGGCGCCAAGCTGATGCCATGAGCAGGAGTGAGATGAGCCGCAGTGATACGAGCAGCAGTGATCCCAGTGGCAGTGATCCGAGCAGCAGTGATAGCGAGACGCCAGAGGTTCCTCCAAAACGCAAGAAGGGTCCTCTTAGTTTCTTATCAGGCTCACTCACAAGTTTGCTGATGGGCTGGATCAGCCTCGGATTGAGCAAAGGGATGGTGACCTATTTCGCAAACCGTCCACCCACGTTCAGTTCTGCCACCGCCGTAAGCATTGCCTCAGCGTTGAAAACGTTGTTGATCGGAATGTCTTTCCTCGCCACTTTCAGCTTTTCCTTTGTTGGGATTGGCCTGTTTCTTGTGTTTCTTCGCAGTCTTTTTACAGGCAAAGAAGCCGATGCTGTCTAGCCTCAGATCTCTGTCCTGAACTGCCATAGGCGGTTATTGGTGATGACTCCCCATGATCTTGGTCAGCTGATCCTGCTGCTTTCTCCGGGGTTACTCCTCTCGGTGCTCCTGCTCACAACGTTTGCCGCAGGAGGCTGATTTTTTCGTTGCTGAGATAGCTTGGCCACTCACGCCGGCTTGGCCGGGATTGCAGCAACGCCGTGGCAGGGACCCTTCTCTTCAACGCACTTCGTGAGGCCATCGACGAGGAGATGGCCCGAGATCCCCACGTTTGCGTGATGGGGGAAGACGTCGGTCAATACGGCGGCTCCTACAAGGTCACAAAGGATCTCTACGAGAAATACGGCGAATTGCGTGTGCTCGACACACCGATTGCTGAAAACAGTTTTACGGGCATGGCTGTCGGTGCAGCCATGACAGGCCTGAGGCCCATCGTGGAGGGCATGAACATGGGCTTCCTGCTGCTGGCCTTCAATCAGATCTCCAACAACATGGGGATGCTCCGATACACCAGTGGGGGAAATTTCACCATTCCCACCGTGGTGCGTGGACCAGGAGGGGTGGGCCGCCAGCTGGGAGCTGAACATAGCCAGCGCCTTGAGGCCTATTTCCATGCCGTGCCTGGCATCAAGATCGTGGCTTGCAGCACGCCCACCAATGCCAAGGGGCTGATGAAGGCTGCGATCCGCGACAACAACCCCGTGCTCTTTTTTGAGCATGTGTTGCTGTACAACCTCACAGAAGAATTGCCTGAAGGTGACTACACCTGTGCTTTGGATCAGGCGGATCTGGTGAAAGAGGGCAGTGACGTCACGATCCTGACTTACTCACGTATGCGCCACCATTGCTTGAAAGCTGTGGAGCAGCTGGAAGCGGATGGCATCAATGCTGAGTTGATCGATCTGATCAGTCTCAAGCCCTTCGATATGGAAACGATCGCTCGCTCCATCCGTAAGACCCATCGGGTGATCGTGGTGGAGGAGTGCATGAAGACCGGTGGCATCGGAGCTGAACTGATTGCCCTGATCACGGAGCATTGCTTCGACGATCTCGATGCCCGGCCCATTCGCTTATCCAGCCAGGACATTCCCACGCCTTACAACGGCAACCTGGAAAATCTGACGATTATTCAGCCCCACCAAATCGTGGAAACGGCCCAGGCCATCGTGCGCACGGGGCTCTGATTCATGGCCCGTCAACAGGGGTGGTTTGCCCTCATCCTCGCTCTGGCCATCGCTGCTGGATCGGTTCTCACAAGCTTTCCTCTTCAGTTGGGGCTGGATTTGCGCGGGGGGAGTCAGCTCACCCTGGAAGTGCAGCCATCGGGTGAGATCACCAAGGTGAACGCCGAACAGCTGGAAGCCGTGAAGGCGGTGCTCGACCGTCGTGTGAATGGTTTGGGAGTTGCCGAATCGACACTCCAAACCGTGGGCGATAACCAACTGGTTTTGCAGCTTCCAGGTGTGACCGATCCATCCAGAGCAGCGAGGGTGCTCGGGAGCACAGCCTTGCTGGAATTTCGGGCGCAGAAGCCTGGGACAGAGGAGGAATTACGGGGCCTGACCCAACTCAGAGCGCAGTTGAAAAGCGTTCTGGCCTTGAACGAAAGCAAGGACGCGTCAGATCAAGCTGATCAAGACGATGAACGCTCCCGTGAGCAGTTGGCGAAGGCGCAAAAAGAGTTGGGTCTTGATGGCACGGCGAATTCTGAGCAAGAGCAGTTGGAACAGCTGCTGGCTCGTGCCAACGAAGAAATTGTGGAACGGTTCGAGCCGGCGGCGCTCACGGGAAAGGATCTCGTCACGGCTGGTCGCCAGCAGCAGCAAAACGGCAGCAGCTGGGAAGTGACCCTCACCTTCAACCGCGAGGGGGGTGACAAATTTGCAGAGCTCACCCGTTCGATTGCAGGGACCGGGCGTCTTCTCGGCATCGTTCTGGATGGTCGACCCATCAGTGAAGCGGGCGTGGGGGATCAGTTCAAAGCCGCGGGTATTACCGGCGGTTCAGCTGTGATCACTGGTAATTTCAGCGCTGAGGAAGCCAGGGACCTCGAGGTGCAGCTGCGCGGTGGCTCGCTGCCTCTGCCCGTTGAAATTCTTGAGGTGCGCACGATCGGCCCCAGTCTTGGCGCTGAAAATGTGCGTCGCAGCTTGATTGCAGCGCTTGCAGGGCTGGTGTTGGTCGCCATTTTCATGCTGCTCGTCTATCGACTGGCAGGTGTGGTGGCTGTGCTGGCCCTCAGTCTGTACGCCCTGTTCAACATGGCGGCCTACGCGCTGATCCCGGTCACCCTCACGTTGCCAGGAACGGCCGGGTTCATTCTCAGTATTGGCATGGCCGTGGATGCGAACGTGTTGATCTTTGAGCGCATCAAAGACGAATTACGTCGAGGCAATACCTTGATCCGCTCCATCGAAACTGGCTTCTCTCAAGCCTTCTCCTCGATCGTTGACGGTCACATCACGACGTTGATTAGTTGCGCTGCGCTGTTTTTCCTTGGAACCGGTCTGGTGAAAGGCTTTGCGGCAACGCTTGGAATCGGCGTTCTGCTCAGCCTGTTTACGGCACTCACCTGCACGCGCACGCTTTTGCGCTTCTTGATGAGCTATCAATCACTGCGCCGCCCCACCAACTTTCTGCCCGCAGGGCAGCTGCCTTCCTCCGCTGCTTGAGCCATGGCTGTGTCCTCCCCAACTGGTCAAGAACGCCCTTTGCGTTTTCCGCTGAGCCGCCAACGCCGAAAGGTTTGGCTGATCTCTGTGATGGTGTTGTTGATCAGCACGCTGGGTTTAGTGCTGAGCTGGACGAATCCTCAGATCGGCTCGCCGTTAAGACCCGGTCTCGACTTCACAGGTGGAACGCAAATCCAGCTTGAACGGTCCTGCACAGATCGTTGCCAAGACGTCAGGGCCATCGACATCCAGCAGAAGCTTGAAGGCCTCACCCTGCCTGCGGAAGGAAGCGATCAAGATTCCGGCAGCCTCCCCAATCTTTCTTCGGCTCGGGTTCAGTTGCTCGATCGAGGGGAATCGGTGGTGGTGCGCATGCCAGCGTTAAGCGCTTCCCAAGGACAAGCCGTGATCGAGGCCCTTGAGCCCATTGCGGGTCCCTTTGAAGTGGGTGGTCAATCTGTTGACACGATTGGCCCCAGCCTTGGTGGTCAGTTGCTGCGCAGCAGTTTGATCTCTTTGCTGGTCGCGTTTGCCGGTATCGCCCTTTACATCAGCATTCGCTACGACGGACGTTATGCCGTTCTGGCACTCGTGGCCTTAGGCCATGACGTGTTGATTGTGTGTGGTGTCTTCGCCTGGCTTGGTCTGATCAGTGGTTTGGAAGTCGACAGTTTGTTTGCTGTTTCGCTTCTCACCATCGCTGGCTATTCCGTGAATGACACCGTGGTGGTGTTTGACCGCATCCGCGAACGCCAACGCGAAGATGGTGACCTACCCCTGGATGCTCAGGTGGATCGTGCTGTGTCCGCCACGCTCACCCGCACCCTCTACACCAGTGGCACCACCTTGCTTCCGCTCTTGGGTTTGATTTTGTTTGGCGGTTCCACCTTGTTTTGGTTTGCAGTGGCGCTTGCGATTGGCGTGATTGTGGGCAGCTGGTCCAGCATCGCCCTGGCCCCTTCCCTCCTCAGTATCTGGCCAAGGCAACGCACGGCGGGTGCGTGATTTGGCCATGACACCCAGCTCTCCATCCCAACGCTGGGTTCCCTTGCTCTTGGGCGTGCTGGCTCTGCTGGATTTACGTGTGGAGATTCAGCTCTTGCTTGATCACATCACGCTCACCAGTGTGATCTTTGCGATTCGGCACCATCTCCTGGCGGTGGTGGTTTTGCTTCTCCTCCCTTCGATGTGGCGTCACTACGGACCCGTGCGTCGCTCTGAGCTCTGAGCGCTGACTCCTAAGTTGGAAGTCCGCCTCGAATACACGATGTCGCTTGATCTCGACGCCAAGAAAGTCCTCCTTAGAAAAATCCCCCATGGCTTGTTCATCTGCGGTGTTGCAGAAGGGGATCAAGTCAATGGGTTCACGGCTAGTTGGGTGACACAGGGATCGTTCGACCCCCCTCTTGTGGTGATGGCTGTTCGTGCCGATAGCACCAGCAACGGCATGATTCAGCGCACGCGCCGCTTTTCCCTCAACGTATTGGCTGCCGATCAGAAGGATTTAGCTGCTGTGTTTTTCAAGCCTCAGCAAGCGGTTGGCGGACGCTTTGAGTCCGCACCGTTCACCACGGGCGCGTTGGGTTTGCCGATCCTCAAGGACGGCCTCGGAGCCGTGGAGTGTGAGCTCGTGGGTGAACTCGCCCATGGCGATCACACCGTGTTTCTTGGCGAAGTGAAATCAGCGGTTCTCCACCGTGATGCTGCTGCCCTCGAGCTCAGCAGCACGGGATGGCAATACGGGGGATAACTCCCAGCGGTCCATGATCTGCTTGATCACCACTTGCTGCATGAACACCTGAAGCACCACCACGAGCGGTAATGCAAGCAGCACGCCTGGCAGCCCAAGCAGGGCTCCCAGGCTTAATTGGGCTGTCAATGCCACCGTGGGTAGGAGATTCACCGTGCGACTGAGCAGCACCGGTGTGACCACAAAGGCTTCAAGGTTTTGCAGTGCAAGCCGCAGGACCAGCACCTGCACCATCAGGGTTGGAGAGATCAGAAGCGCAATCCCCATCGGCAAAAGCGTTGCTGCCGTCGGTCCAATCGTGGGGACAAAGGTGAGCAGGCCACAGACCAAGCCGCTGAGCAGTGCCAAAGGGACACCCAGGATGGCCAACCCCGTCCAGGTGAGCACAAACACGGCGGTGGCTGAAATGGTCATGCCAGCGAGCCATCCGCCGAGAGCTTCCCGGCAGCGATCGAGCATTTCCGTGACCTGAGCCCTTGCAGGACGCGGACTTACGGCGATCAGCATCTGCCGATGAGAATGGGGATCCAGGGCGAGCAGGATCGCCAGCAGGCTCATCAACAGCAGCTGAATCAAGCCGTTCGCCGCACCACCGGCGTAACCAAGCAGTTGTGCTCCAACGGGTTGTATCCCTTTCCAGCTCAGCGATTCAGAGGGATTGATGTTGAGGTCCGACAGGCTGGGTTGACTGGCGATGATCGATTTGATTTTGTCGATCAGATTGGGCAATAACGCGGTGAGTTGTTCGAATTGACCCAGCAGTTCTGGGAGGAGCAGTTTCACCACCAAGGTTCCGCCGACGAACAGGATGACCAGAACCAGCAACAGCGCAACGGGCCGTTTGAGCCTGAAACGTTCCATCAACTTCTGAATCGGTACGTCGAGGGTCACGGCCAACACGACGGCTCCGAACAGAATCAGCAGCACCCAGCGCAACTGCCACAACAACAGCGTGAGCAGGATGGATGTGAGGGCAATCAGCAGGGTGCGAGCGTTCATGAGGCCAGTTTCTGCCTCTTCCAAGGGTCGAGAAGATCGTGAACGACGATTTCACGAATGAGCACCTGCAACACAACCGCGAGGGGTAAAGCGAGCAATAGGCCAAGCGGACCAAACAGAACGGTGAATACAAATTGAGCCGCCAGGGTGAGGCCTGGAAGCAAATTGACCTGGCGCTGCATCACCGAAGGCGTGATCACGTAGCTCTCAAGGTTCTGAATCACGATGTAGAGGCCCAGGACCGCCAATGCTTTCCAAGGGGCATCGAGGAGGGCGACGGACATCGGAAAGATCGTGCTGAGCGTGGGACCCACATTCGGAATCACGTTGAGCAAGCCAGCGAGCAAGGCATTGGCCATCACCAGCTTCACGCCCAGGAGTGAGAGTCCGATGCCAGCTAAAACTGCCACGCACACCGAGCTGATCAACACGCCAATCATCCAGCTGCTGAGGGCATCGCCGCACATGTTGAGGATGACCCGTGCCCGTCGCCGATAGAAGGACGGCACCAGCTGAATGCCAACGTTTTTGTAGGCATGGGGCTGGACCGCCACCATCAAGGTGACGGCGATGACGAAGAGAAGCTGCACGACACCACTGCCGACATTGCCAGCCAAACCAAGCAGTCCCAAAAAGCCTCCGGTCACGCTGGAGGCAATGGCCGGTCCACCTGGGCTGTCCGCCAAGCCTTTGGGGAAGAGCAGTTGGCTCCAATTGCTGGAGCTCTCACTGCCATAAACCATGGAGCTCACCGACGAAAACGCCTGCAAAAGCAATTCTTTCAGCGCTTTTGCGGCCGATGGCAGCTGAAGAATGAGTTGCTGAAACTGACTCGTAAACGGCGGCACGATCACGGTTAAGGCCACCGCAACCATCACCCCCAAACCCAAAACACAGGCCAACAATGCCAAGGGTCGGGGAAGGTTCCAGCGCTGACGCAGGGCTCCAACGAGGGTGCAAAGAGCCATGGCCAGCACGATGGCTGCAAACAAATGGATCAGGACTTCACGCAGACTCCAGAACAGGAGGCCTGTTGCCAGAACAGCGCAAAGTCCAAACCAGTGTTGAAGCTTCACCCGTTCGCGTTGTCACTCGCTGCAGCTTCGCCTGAATCCTGGGAATAACCAAGACCTGAGGAATCGGCATATCTCTGGGCGAAGCGCATGAAACGCTCAAAATCCTGCTCGCTCTTCCAGGTGTAAGTGGCTTCCAATGCGCTTGGTTTGCCGTTCACAAACTTGCCATTCACCTCTCGGGTCACGAGCGTGCCCTCTTCGTCGAGCATGAACATGCCCGTGATCGCTTCCATGACTTCAGGAGCCAGTGCTTCGGGTTGTTCAAACACGAAGATGGCTTGACCCGTGCGTCCGTCACGGCTGCGTGTGACGCGGATGTCGGGAACGACGGGTTCATCCACTCCGCGCAGGAACTGGATCACTGCCTTGCTTCCGTCTGCCATGAATGCTGCTCCAGTACCTACGCGGGATCTTAAGGGGCATCGATCGGTACAACGCGACTGGTGTTCAGCAGTTCGATTGCCGCATCCTTCGGATTGCGCCCACTGAGATCAAGATTGGCTGTGTCGCGGGCTTGTTTGAGCTCGTGGTCGTAGCAGCGGTCGTAGTAGTCGAGCATCGCGCTGCAGGCATCGCGCCAGCGCTGATCTCTGATCGCCTCTAAGGCAGCTTGTGTCCTTTGGGGACCAAGTCTGCGCTGGATGCGTTCCGTCGCTTTGCACAGCTCATCGGCGTCTTGGCAGGCGTAGACATCCACGAGCTGATCAATTCGCTCATCGAGACTGCGGCGAATTTCGAGCACCGGTGCCTGTTGCATTTGCTCGAACAGTGCCTTTGGGATGCGACAGCAGCCCACAGAAGAGCTCTCGGCTTCTAGCCAAATTTGAGGGGCGTGTTGTTTCCCGTAGCCATCTAGGGCTTCAGCAAGTTCATTTTCGTAATGCTCAGTGCTGGGCTGATTGGGTTGACCAAGACCACCGAAGCTGCTTCCACGGTGATGAGCCAACCCCTCCAAATCCACCACAGCCACGTTGAGAGATTGCAAGGCGATCAGCAGATCAGTTTTTCCCGTGCCCGTTCTTCCGCCAAGCAACCGGATGGGCCAGCGGCGTTCAAATTGTTCGAGCACCCAGCGCCGATACACCTTGTATCCGCCTTCCAGCACAAGGGTGGGATGGTCCTGGAGAGCCGCGAGCCAAGCCATGCTGTTTGAGCGCATCCCTCCCCGCCAGCAGTACAGCCGAAGCGGCTGGTCCGTGCCTCCAGCCGCCTTTGTTAGAGCTTTGGAAAGATCAACAAGGGCTGGGCCAGTGAAGCTCAGGCCGAGCTCGATGGCCTGTTTGCGGCCCTTTTGTTTGTAGGTGCGACCGACGATGGCCCTCTGTTCATCGTCAAACAGAGGGATGTTGATGGCTCCAGGCCAATGGCCCTGCGCAAATTCCGAGGGGGTGCGCACATCAACCAGCGTTCCGCGCGCTTCTCGAAACTGATCGATATTGCTCACGTTTGTGGATCCCATCCCTGACATAGTGGGATAACGCCGAGCCAGTTAGAGCCGGTAGTACGTCATGCTTTCTGGTCTTTCTTCTTCATCCAATCTCAGCGTCGACCAGCTTCTAGAGAAATTCTCCAGTGGCTCATCACGACAAAAACGCTCCTTGATCCCAGCTGTCGAGAAAGCGGCTGATCAGCTGGCTGCCATGGGTGCGGCTGCTCTTGCCTCCTTTGATCGTGAAGGAGACGAGTGGGCTGCTGGTTGGATTTTGCAGACCCTGCATCGTCATCAACCGTCGGCCTTGAGTCCTCTTTTCGGTGCTTCTGGGGGATGGTTTGCCACAGGTTCGGAATCGGACCTGGATTATTCCCCCCTTCAGCAGGCCCTTCTCGAAGAACGGTTCGAAGAGGCTGATCGCCTCACCAGCGTTTTTCTTCGCAAGCTGGCCGGAGAGCAGGCTGAACGGCGGGGATACGTCTATTTCAGCGAAGTCTTGACCATGAGGGGGCTGGACCTTGTCACGATGGATCGTCTTTGGATCGCCTACTCCCAAGGCCGGTTTGGGTTCACAGTGCAGGCCCGTTTGCTGGCCACTCTCGATGGCCGTTACGACAAGCTCTGGCCTCGGATTGGCTGGAAGCAGGAGGGAGTCTGGACGCGTTATCCGAATGCCTTCGATTGGTCATTGAAGGCTCCAGAAGGCCATATGCCGCTGATCAACCAGCTTCGTGGTGTTCGACTGATCGATGCCCTGCTCAACCATCCGTCCCTGGTTGCTCGTCAATGAGTTAATGCTCTGTGGCATGGATCGGATAGAGGGGTATGGTCAAAACAGAATGCTTCGGTCCTGATGTCATCGCGGCTTGGATCGACTTCAGGGTCGTTCAGTTTTAATTTCACCCCCTCGTTTCAACGAACGCGCTGGGCTGATTTCATTCTTCCGTCCACGCTGCAACTCTCTCCTTTGCTGGAGTTGCTTCTCGATCCCGTGGAATGTGATGAGACAACCGGTCGGCTGCAGCTCGGTCTTCAGGAAGCTCTCGTCAATGCTGTGCGTCATGGGAACGCAGGCGATCCCAACAAGTGTTTGCGTGTGCGCCGCATCCTCACGCCTCAATGGATGATTTGGCAGATCCAGGATGAAGGGGAAGGAGTCCCCACCCATGCACGTCTTGGCGAGCTTCCTGAGTGCATCGAAGCCAATCAAGGCCGTGGCTTGTTTTTGATTTACCAGTGTTTTGACGATGTGCGCTGGAGTCGACGCGGGAATCGCGTTCAGTTGGCATGCCGCCGTCCCGTGTCTCGCGTGACCTCCCTCAACGATGCGGACAGCCAGGGTCTTTCAGTTCCCGTCTGATCCAGCGCAGTGCTTGCTCGGTGAGCTCCTCAATATCGTTGCGCTCTCCACCCTGGATGAGTTGAGAGAGAGCAGCAGCCATCAGTTCAGCGCTGCGACGGTCGGCATCGGTCTTTAAACGATGCCAGTCACGGTCGCCAAGACTCAAGCAACGATGAAGCTCCTGCGCCAGTTCAGGGGCGGATTCTGGCCAGCGCGATTCAGCCGTTGACATGGTCTTCTGACGATCGGTTGCCTTTATCCTGATGCTTCACGTCCATGGCTGTGACGTGCACAGTGAACGCTTTCATGGCATCAGGTTCCCGTCGCAAACAGCTACGTCCGTTACACGCCTTGGCCGCTCTGATTCACATTCAGCCAAGGGGTTGGGAAGCCAACGATGTGCGTTCAAGGCGACGATTGCAACGTCGCAACCTGCTTCAACAACTTGTTGAAGGGCAACATGAATTTGAGTGGATTTTTAAACCAACAACGGCCCCAAAGTTTTGGCGTTCGCTTCGCTGGGGCGGCCCTGGAGTGTTGATTGGGTTTGTCTTGGCCAAGCTGTCGTCGGGCAGCTAGAGCGCATCCATTGGTTTAACCAACGAGCGTCTTGTGATGCACAATCACAAGCGATTCAGGCGCAGTGAGGGGACCTTCAGAAGAAGAAAGAAGTTCATTGTGGTCGGCAGGAACAGCCTGGCCTTTCAACCAAGCTTGATGGAGTGCGTGGCGCCGCGTGTCTTCTTCGAGAACGAGACGATCAGCAGCATCCTGAGGTGTTTCGCCATGCAAAAGGGATGTACGAATACAGATCCCAAATCCATGCGCCTCCACTTGCACTTTGCCTTCCATTAGGACCAACTGAAATGTCCAGCCTTGAAGCCAGCGGACATAAAAAGGGTTGATCATCAAGGCCCTCGGCAAGGGTTCCTGCACCTTATGGGGCGTTGGTCGCCCTCAAGAAGGGTGTGTCAGGGAATCACTTCAAGGCTTGTTGGCAGTCCAAACTCTCACCATGAAATGGGATTCAGCTGAGATCCCTGTGAAGCCAGCGTTGCTCAGGCGTGATTCGATGTCATCTGAAATGAAATCTCTGTAGAAAGGCTCGTGAAAGATCCGTCGGAAGTTATCCATCGCCACGCTGTACTGCGGTGAATCTTTGAGCTGAATGGAGTCGGCGAGAACAAGAACTCCACCGGGCTCAAGCAATCGATAGGCATCATTAAGAACCGCCTGCCGCGCTTCAGCAGGAAGCTCATGCATCAGGAAAACGCAGGTCACCGCCTGCATGCTTTCGTCACCAAAGGGCATGGATTCAGCATTGCCTTGAAGCAGCTGCACAAGGCTGTCGCTTCCCTTGTTGAGCCAACGATTGGCCTGACGCAAGTAGGACTCAGACAAGTCCAGGCCAAAGAGTGAGGCTTTTGGCAGAGCCGCTCGAATCTGGTGAAGCGTCCGACCGGTTCCCGTCGCTACGTCGAGGATGCGCAGACTGGCATCTGGGCGGTCACTAAACCGTTTCAAGCCACGCTTCAAGGGGGCAATCAGCCTGCGGCGCATGGAGTCTGCGGACCCGTTAAACAGGATGTCGACCTGCAAGTCGTAGAGCTCAGCGGAATGATCGCTGAGGTAGCCATCGGTTTGATGATGGAAGTTTTGGAGGTAGTAATCCGGGTAGAGCTCTTTGTCGTGCGTATCGGGAATGTCTTGGACGTTGCGTGATCGTCGCCTGGCCCAATTTGAGGGAAGGTCAAGCCACACGCGGGGATAGCGCTCGGCCCACTCCAACCAGGGAATATCAAACAGCAAGGATGAGGGATAGAGCCCCTGTTCTGACTCCTGCCAATCGATGTCCTGAAGGGCGCTCAAGGAGCGTCGCAATTCATTCATCAAGGCGTCAGGAACCGGTTCTGTGCTGGGCACGACATCGGGTGCCAACAGCTCCATGGCTTTGGTGCTCAGCTCCTTATGGGCCAGTCCTGCCAGGCTCCGGCCCTGCTGGATGGTGCGGTAGGCGATTTCGGTCAGGCTCGACGCCATTGGGCTGTAATTGGATCAATACGCCTATTTCAATGGATGAGGCCATCCAACCGAGGATGCAAATCAGGCCATTCCGGCAAGAATTGTGAAGCTGATGCAAATTTCGTATCAACCGATACAGAATATTTGCATCGAAACGAGGCCTTGCGTCATGAAAGCCGTTCTTCGTTCTCTCCCGGTTGATTACAGCGGCAATGTGTTGGAGCGTCACCAGAAGGCCGCTGTTGAGTTTCTCGCCTGGGCCGATCATCACGCCCATGAGCAAAGGTTGAGCCAATCGAGTCAGGCTCAGCTCGAGGGGCATCCTGATCTCCTTGATGCCAATAGCGCTCAGGCTCAACAGCGCGTTTGGGCGAATCGCCATGCCCATCAAAAGCATCTTCACGACAGCGCCATGGCTCACCTTCGCCACAGCTGAGACATCACCAGTCTCTTTTGGACGTTGATTGAAAGGCTCAAAAGGGACTGGTTGACATCCCCATATCCCCACAATCACTTGGCTTTGTTATCAGTCAAGATCGATTAAAGCAAGACGATTATGGGCTTTGGCTGCGGGCATGGAGCCGCGACATGTCTGAGCATGGAATGCCTTAAACTTCGCTACTTCAAGACTTATTGCGTCCTAGGTGTTTAGTAGTCAGTCCTTGCCTAATTCCGTCAAGGTTTTTTATTGGGTGTGGGCATTTTCATTTCCCTATGATTACCGCTATTTACCATTGCCGGAAGAGCCAACGGGTTTGGTTTTTATTGGTTTCTGGATTGTCTGGTTGGGTGTTGGTGGTTTGATCGCGATACCGCTTGGCGAATGGATCGCCAAGAGAAATGGTTCGTAGATGGTGTTGCTTTTTAAGCAATGTGGTTTGTAGGTTCTTGAACTTACTTGTATTTAGGTTTAATGATAAATATCTGTTTGTGATTGAAACCCAACTACAAACAGAGTTTATTCGCTTCTCCATCACTGG
>WLWE01000202.1_pt1 | contig 56015 bp, 69 predicted proteins | sample 6718301 | NCBI WGS metagenome assembly WLWE01 (sample SAMN12718691, study PRJNA515312) | sponge metagenome | isolation source: marine sponge | host: Mycale hentscheli | place: New Zealand: South Island, Marlborough, Capsize Point | collected 2003-05-01
AGAGGCTTCTAGGTTGTGGCGCAGTCCCGGCGTACAAGCGTACGCGGAGCGGCTCCGCGAAGAACTACTAGCGCGCGGGCGGGCGCGGGCGGCTGCGGATCGTGACCGCATCGTCCAGCGCCTCTGGACTGAAGCGGATAGCGCGGACCGATCAGCCGATCGGATAGCCGCGCTCCGACTACTAGGGACCGTTTCGACTATCGACCTATTCGGGCCGGACCGTCTGGAAATAGGACGATCGGAGGGGAGCGCGACCAGCGCGGCGGAAGTGGCCGCGAGCATCGAATCGCTGCTACGGGACACGATCAAGGGGGCGGAGGTAGAGACGATCGAGATCGAAGCCACCCACCCCCCAGCCCCCCTTAGCGACGAGAGCGGTACGCACTACACTACACACCAAAATGCTCAAACGATTTCGGATTCAGAGCCTTTTACCCCTGAGGGGGCCGATATCATACAACTACCCACCCTGAACTTGGATATGCCAGAGTAGGGTCCCCTATCCTGCCGGGGTACATTTTGTGTATTTTCTTTTGGCAGTGTAAGTGCTTGGTTTTACTAAGGAACCCCTGCCCCGGGTAGTATATTTTGTGTTGTTGGGGGTAATGTCAAGGGGGGTGCCTATGTTATGATAGGGTCAGCGAGACTGCTCGTAGAGAGCTTCGATAGCTTCTGGGACGTTCTTGTAGGTTCTACACGGTTCGTCCCCCCTTTTGGGGGGTCCGAGATATTCTACTATATAAAACCACCTAGACGGCCCGATTAGGTGGTTCGAGTTTTTGGGGGAATTGCGCCGTGAAAGCTCATGGTAAGCGTAGGTGGAATTCTGCTCCTTCAGACATCCACGGTAACGGCGCTTTTGCCTCGGAAGATATTCCTGAAGGCGAGTACGTTGACATGGTGATTACCCGCATGAACGCTGGCGGGATGATGGGTGGGGACAAGACGGAGCTGGCTGAGTTCCTGAATCATCAGTCCAAGCCAAATGGCCGTATCGAGAAGGTTCCTTCCACGAACGACCAGTACTACCTGAAGTCCACTGACTCCATCCCTTCTGGCAGTGAGATTACAATGGATTACAACGACACTCCGGACTTCATTGCGAAGCCGCACCAGATTGATCCTGAGGGATACAAGGACTGGAAGTAGAGCTTGTCATCACTGCCCGGTTCACTCTCTCATCTTGAGCCATACCTAGATAACCTAGAGAGTCTTGACCCAAACACTCTGGGCAGACTTCAGAATCTAGTAAAGCAGTACACGGATCTTAAAAAGCAGGAAGACTGCCAAGACGATTACCTTCAGTTCGTGAAGGAATCTTGGCCCGGATTCATTGAGGGTAAGCACCACGAAATGATGGCTCGTGCTTTTGAGCGCGTAGCCTCCGGCGATTTGAAGCGGTTGATCATCAACATGCCTCCTCGTCATACGAAAAGTGAGTTTGCCTCGTACCATCTCCCGGCATGGTTCCTTGGAAAGTTCCCCGGAAAGAAGGTGATCCAAACAGCGCATACGGCAGAGCTTGCAGTGGGCTTTGGCCGTAAGGTGAGGAATCTTGTCGGGAGTCCCGACTACCAAGATATATTTCCCGGCGTAAAGCTCCAGCAGGACTCAAAAGCTGCGGGTAGATGGAACACGTCAGACGGAGGTGAATACTTCGCGATCGGTGTAGGTGGTGCAGTTACGGGTAAGGGCGCTGATCTTCTGATCATTGATGACCCTCACTCGGAACAAGAAGGACAGAGTGCTGACCCGAACGTCTTCAACAGGACGTACGAGTGGTACACATCTGGTCCTCGGCAGCGTCTTCAGCCGGGTGGCGCGATCATTATCGTGATGACCCGCTGGCATAAGCGGGATTTGACAGGTCAGATTCTAAAGTCCTCCGTTCAGAGGTCTGGTGCAGGCGAGTGGGAGGTTATTGAACTTCCCGCAATACTTCCTTCCGGAAGCCCGCTCTGGCCCGGATTCTGGTCTTTGGACGAGCTAGAGAAACTTCGCTCCGAATTACCAGTCGCGAAGTGGTCAGCTCAGTACCAACAAGACCCGACATCCGAAGAAGGCGCGATCGTTAAGAGAGAATGGTGGCGTCACTGGACGGAGGACTCCCCTCCTCCCTGCGAGTTCATTATCCAGTCTTGGGATACTGCTTTTCTCAAGAAGCAAAGGTCGGATTACTCAGCGTGTACGACATGGGGGGTCTTTTACACTCCCGACGATACGGGGCAGGATGCGGTAAACGTAATCCTGCTCGACGCTTTCAAGGCTCGAATGGAGTTCCCTGAACTCAAAAAGAGAGCGTACGAAGAGTGGAAGCAGTGGAAACCCGATGCGTTCATCGTGGAAGGTAAGGCGGCGGGTATGCCGCTCATCTTCGAGTTGCGGGCGATCGGGATCCCTGTTCAGGAGTACACACCTTCTCGTGGCAATGACAAGATTGCCCGGGTGAACGCGGTTTCAGACTTATTTGCTTCGGGCATCGTATGGTGCCCCGAAAGAAGATTCTCCGAAGAGGTGATGGAAGAGTTTGCAGCGTTTCCGTCTGGTGAGCATGACGACCTTGTAGACTCTTCGACCCAAGCGCTGATTCGTTTCAGGCAGGGTGGATTCATTCCGATTTACAGCGATGACGATGAGGACGATCATGTCCCTCGAAATGGCGATTACTACTAGTTATGCCTGAGATTTACTGGCAGCAAGAGCGCCAAGAAGAAATCGATTCATGGGAATTTCAGCGGAGTACCGACACTAGGGACTGGTCTTGGGTTGATGTAAGCGATGCCAGTCAGTGTGAAACGTGTTTTACCGCTCTTATTTTTGAAGAAGTAAATTCCCCGTACTACAGAGCTAGATCTATATCGACCACGGGTGAAGTTTCCGATTGGTCGAATACAATTACACTCCCAGAACCGCGACAAGATGTCATGTTGTTGGTGAGTTTTATCTGTTTACTTCTTGTGTACTATTTCACAAGAAGGCTCTAGGAGAACAAGATGGCAATGAAGCAAGGATACCTCGATCGGAAGGCCGAGTCTGTCGGATCAAAGAATCGCGCGGAGACCGAAGCTGAGCGCATCGAGCGCCTCGCTGGAGTAAAGGGCGTCCAGACTTCCCGTGACCGAGCCCGCGAGTCGCGTGGTATGCGCCGCAAGGAAGATGGCTCTAAGGGCGAATACGGATTCGGAAAGAAATAGATTGGCTATCGACCGAGCCCTTACAGAATCGCCGATCGGATCTTCTTCTTTTATGGGGCAACCCGAAGAAGACGTGCAGATTGAAGTCGTTAACCCCGAAGCCGTGGTCATTGAGACTGAGGACGGAGGGGTCTTGATCGATTTCAATCCTGAGGAGGAAGATTCTCCTTGCGAAGAATTCGGTTCAAACCTCGCCGACTTTATGGACGAAGACGCGCTTAGTCGTCTTTCCTCAGAAATTGTTGGGGCTTATCTTTCTGATAAAGGTAGTCGGCACGAATGGGAAGAAACGTACGTTAAAGGGCTCAAGCAGTTGGGCCTCAAAATTGAAGAGAGAACGACGCCTTGGGAGGGAGCTTGCGGAGTCACGCATCCGATCCTTACTGAAGCGGTCGTGCGTTTTCAGTCCCAAGCTATCGGAGAGATCTTCCCTGCGAGTGGTCCAGTCTCCACTAAGATCGTAGGAAAGATTACAGACGAAAAAGCCAAGCAGGCATCACGCATCCAAGAGTACATGAATTACTTGGTCACTGAGGTGATGCGCGATTATCGCTCTGAGACAGAAAAACTTCTGTTCTCTCTGCCCCTAGCGGGTTCGGCTTTTAAGAAAGTCTACTGGGACCCAGCGATGGGTCGGCCTTGCGCCATGTTCATCCCGTCTGAAGACCTTGTAGTCTCGTACGGTGCTTCTTCCCTTGATACTGCTGAGCGAATTACCCACGTCATGCGTCGTAACCGCAATGATGTTCGCAAATTGCAGGTTAACGGCTTCTACTCTGACATTGAACTTGGAAATCCGACCCCTGACGACAGTCAAGTCCAAGACGAATACAACAAACTCACAGGAGAGAACCCCAGTTACGAGTTCGATGGGCGCTACACACTCCTAGAGATCCACACAGAGTTGGACTTGGAAGGGTTTGAGCATCAGAAAGACGGAGAAGACACCGAAATAGCCCTACCGTACGTCGTAACGGTCGAGTTGGGCTCTCGAAAGATCCTATCAATCCGCAGAAACTGGGTGGAGGATGATCCCCAGTACCTTCCTCGGCAGCATTTTGTCCATTATGAGTACATTCCGGGCCTTGGGTTCTATGGATTTGGCCTGATTCACATGATCGGCGGGATTGCTAAGTCCGCAACGTCTGTTCTTCGGCAGTTGGTGGACGCAGGCACGCTGAATAACCTACCGGGTGGCTTGAAAACGCGCGGTTTGCGGATTAGGGGCGACGATACGCCGATTACTCCGGGTGAATTTCGCGATGTAGACGTTCCGAGCGGTGCAATTCGCGACAATATCCACTTCTTGCCCTACAAGGAGCCTTCGAGCGTCCTTTATCAGCTTCTCGGTAATATCGTAGAGGAAGGTCGTCGGTTTGCTTCGCTTACCGACCTCAATATTAGCGATATGAGCCAGCAAGCTCCCGTAGGCACAACTCTCGCTTTGCTTGAGCGGTCTATGAAGGTGATGTCGGCTGTTCAAGCTCGACTCCACGCAGCAATGAAGCAGGAATTTGAGATTCTTGAGGGAATTGTCCGGGATAATGGTCCTCATTCTTATCCGTACGATCAAGACGGTAACGAGATGATGAGTGAGCAGGACTTTGACGATCGGATTGACGTGATCCCGGTGTCGGATCCGAACTCAGCGACAATGGCTCAACGTATCATGCAGTATCAGGCCGCTCTTCAGTTGGCAGGGACCGCGCCTCAGATGTACGACCTCCCGCAGCTTCATCGACAGATGCTGGACGTACTTGGCATCAAGGATCCGGAGCAGATCATTCCGCTGGAAGATGAAATTCCTGCCCGAGACCCGGTGGCCGAGAATATGGACATGCTGAACGAAAAGCCGGTGAAGGCTTTCCAGTGGCAGGACCATGAAGCTCACATCACCGCTCACATCTCAGCAGCTCAGGATCCAAAGATTCAAGAACTGGTGAGTAAGTCTCCTCAGGCCAAGGCAATCGAAGCAGCTCTCGCGGCTCACGTCACGGAGCATATTGCCTTTGAGTACCGAGTTCAGATCGAGGAGCAGCTAGGCGCACCGCTTCCGCCTCTTGATGAGGAGCTTCCGCCTGAGGTTCAGAACGAACTTTCTCGTCTGGTTGCTCAGGCATCAGAAAAAGTCCTCCAGTCCAGTCAGGCTGAAATGCAGCAGCAGGAAGCACAGCAGCAAGCAGAGGACCCGATTGTCCAGATGCGCCAGAAAGAACTCCAAATCCGCGAAATGGAGACAATGGCGAACATCGAAGAGAAGAAGGAACGTCTCAAGCTGGATTACGCGAAGATGGAGGAGCGCAACTCGGTCGAGCGAGAGCGGATTTCGGTCAACGAAAAAGTCGCTGGCGACAAGATCGAGGCTGACATCGTGAAGGAAACAATGTCTACCGAAGCAGCGCTCAGCGAAGAGGAGTCTCGCGAAAGAGTCGAGGGAGCCAAGGTGGGAATCCAGATTGCCGAGATCATTTCTCGCGAGAAAGAGCGAGAGCAGCGCTAGTGGATCCTTGGGTAGAGGCTCTTATTAAACGCCTCGAAGAACTAAAACAGGATCATATCAATCATTTATCGGGTGGTTCTGTTGCAAGCCACGATGAATACAGGCATATTTGCGGCATTATACGAGGAATTTCCATAGCGGAACTGGAAGTAAAAGAACTTGCTGGTTCCCAAGATAGTTTCTGATCGTCCCTGAGGACGCCGGGGTAACGACAACGCCCCTCGAAGTTGTCGCAAAACAGAGGAATAAATGTCTGAAGCAATTCAGTACAGCAACGATGTTCCGGAAGAACCTTCTGGCGGGAAACAACTTCCCGACCCGACAGGCTTTCGGCTTTTGATTGCATTGCCCGAGGTAGAAGAAACGACAGAGGGTGGGCTTTTCATTCCCGGCGAACGACGTGATGCAGAATCCGTCGCAAGCATCGTTGGGTTTGTACTTAAGTCTGGCCCTGACGCTTACGCGGATAAAGAACGATTTCCGAACGGTCCTTGGTGTGAAGAAGGGGACTGGATTGTGATGCGCGCATATTCAGGAACGCGACTAAGAATCCACGGTAAAGAGTTTCGTATTATCAACGATGATTCCGTTGAAGCCCGCGTCGATGATCCGAGGGGAGTAGTTAGAGCATGAGCGCTCCTCTTGATGATTTACTGGGTAACGAAATCACTGAGCATGTCTTGGGTGGTGACGCTGACGCGGACTCCGCATTTGAGATCGATGTAATCGACGATCGCCCTGAGGATGACCAAGTAGAGCCTCGCTCTGCGCGGGAATCCTCCGAAGCCGATACTGAGATCGAGGAAGTTGGTGGACGGGCGCAGAAGCGTATCAAGAAGCTGAAGTACGAGTTCCATGAGGAAAGGCGCTCTAAGGAAGCTGCCGAGCGAATGCAAGACGAAGCTGTTCGTTACGCAGAGCAGGTTGCCGCAGAGAATCAGAACCTAAAGAATCTCCTCCAGAGAGGGGAGAAGGTTCTTCTTTCCGAGATGAAAAGTCGTGCTGATTCAGATCTGGAAAATGCAAGGATCGAATACAAGACCGCTTACGAGTCCGGAGATCCGGATCGACTCGTTCAAGCGCAAGAGGCTTTGACTCGATCCCAGTATGACCAAGAGGTGGCAGTCCGTACGGTTCCTCAACAGCCGCAGCGCGTTGCCCCTCCTCCGGCCCGACCAGAGCCGGTAGATCCGAAGTTGCAAGGTTGGCTTCAGAGCAATGATTGGTTCGGCAAAGACGAAGAGTTGACCTCTTTCGCCTATGGCGTCCACGAGAAGTTGGTGTCCAAAGAGGGGGTAGATCCCCGAAGTGATGAATACTACAACCGCATTGATGATCGTTTGCGGCAAGTATTCCCAGATAAGTTTGGAGGCGAGATGGGTGCGGAGGAGCCCTCTGCGAGCCCCCGAACGCAAACGGTGGTGGCGTCGGCGAATCGTTCGTCGGGTCGGCCCCGCAAAGTGCAGTTAACCTCCACTCAGGTGTCTCTCGCGAAGCGCTTGGGTATCACTCCAGAGCAATACGCCAAACAGCTCCTAAAGGACAGGTAGTAATGACTGAATCGCGCAAAGATGGGTCTAGTTCTCGCAACCGAGAAACCGAGACCCGCGATACGGAAAAGCGAGTAACACCGTGGAAACCCGCACCGCTCTTGCCGAGCCCGGAGCCCCGTGAGGGTCTGGACTTTCGGTACGTTCGTGTGTCAATGCGAGGGGAGGCGGACAACGTGAACGCCTCTCAGGCATTCCGCGAGGGATGGGAGCCTGTCCTTTCGGCAGATTACCCAGAACTCAAAGTGATGTCTGATCGGGGTAGTGACTATCCCGATAACGTCGTAGTGGGTGGACTCCTGCTCTGCGCCCGACCTGTGGAGATCGGTATCAATATCGATGCTCACAGGCAGAAAGAAGTTGATTCGCAGATGGAAGCGGTAGATCGCAACTACTTCAGAGAACAAGATCCGCGTATGCCTATGCTCCAGCCGGAGCGTCGGTCGCGGGTCTCCTTCGGCGATAATTAAGTAGTAGATGTTCTACTACGGGCTATCGCCGAGTCTTTAAGGAGATAGTCTCATGGCTACTGCCTACGGACTGCGACCCGTCACTCATGGCGGGTACCAGTACAATACAGGTGGGTTTGAGGAATATCCCATTGATCCGAGTTACGCGACTCAGATTTTCAATGGCGATATTGTTAAACTCACCAACGATTACGGGGTTATTCGTAACACGGACACGGAAGTTCCGACCCCGCTTATCCTGACGAATGCTCCGGCTGTCACGATTCCTACGAATCAGGCGCTGGGTGTCTTTGTTGGGTGTCGATACGTTGACACGAACGGTACGCCTCAGTTTGCCCAGCGGTATCCGGGTAGCGGGACGGAAGCGTTTGCGTTTGTCGTGACGGACCCGAATGCAGTTTTCCGAATTCACTCTGACGATGAGTGGGCGGAAGCTGACCTCGGAAACAACGTCAACCCGGTCATCGTTGCGAACGCAACACCCGGTGGCGACACATCGACGGGCAATTCGTCCACGAAGGTTACGTCTAACGATGACGTTGCCGATGCTGCGCTTCGCATCATTGGTGTCATGCGAGACGGAACGGACATCACCTCGGCTGCGTCTACTTGCGATCTTCTAGTTCGCTGGTCTAGCCCCAGTTGCACCCTCTATGGTTCGCCCATCAGCGAACCCGTAGCCTAAGGAAAGGAGCAATAAATCATGGCGATTTCACGCGCACAAATGATGAAGGAACTCCTGCCCGGGCTTAACGCCCTTTTCGGGATGGAGTACTCCTCGTACGACAACGAACACGAGGCAATTTACGAGACTGAGGCTTCGGATAGAGCATTCGAGGAAGAGGTCAAGCTGGCAGGTTTCGGTGCTGCTCCAGTGAAGTCTGAGGGTTCCGCCATCGCTTATGATGTCGGGCAGGAAGACTTTACGGCGCGGTATACCCACGAGACTGTTGCGATGGGCTTCGCGATTACGGAAGAAGCTGTAGAGGATAATCTCTACGACTCCGTTTCCGCGCGGTACACTCGGGCACTTGCTCGATCCATGTCGCAGACGAAGCAGATCAAGTCGATGTTCCCTTTGAACAATGCGTTTACGGGAACGAGCTTTCTTGCTGGTGACGGCAAGAACCTTTGCGCTACGGACCACCCGGTTGTTACGGGTTCGGCTCTTAGCAATCGGCTCACCACGGCTTCGGATCTTAATGAGACTTCTTTGGAGCAGGCGGTCATTGACCTGTCTGACTTCACGGATGCTCGCGGTCTTACGATCGCTGCGCGACCGAAGCGTCTCATCGTGGCTCCGTACAACCAGTTTGTTGCTACCCGCATCCTAGATTCGGAACTCCGAGCAGGAACTGCGGATAACGACATCAATGCCCTCCGGACGAACGGCACTATTCCGGAAGGTTATTCGGTAAATCACTTCTTCACGGCAACGACGAAGAAGTGGTGGTTCCTGATGACGGACGTGCCCAATGGTATGAAGCACTTCAGCCGTACTCCTCTACAGACGGGTATGGATGGAGACTTCGACACCGGCAATGTCCGCTATAAGGCGCGCGAACGGTACAGCTTCGGAGTTTCCGATTATCTCGGAATCTTCGGTAGTGGTCCGGTAAGCTAGTCTTGGTACCCGGAAGGGGCGGGGCTTTTGCTCCGCCCCTTTTTTGTTGAGGTCGATCCCTTGGCTTACACTAAACCAGACCTACGCAAGAAAATTGTCTCGCGAGTAAAGGCTGGTTCTAGCGGAGGTAAGCCGGGTCAGTGGACGGCTAGGAAAGCCCAGATAGCCAACGAGAAGTACAAGAAGGCTGGCGGCGGGTTCAAAGGAAAGAAAACCGAATCCCAAAAGTCTTTGTCGAAATGGACAAAGGAAGATTGGGGCACGAAGTCCGGAAAGCCCAGCACTCAAGGCAAGGATGCTACCGGAGAGAGATATCTTCCGAAGAAAGCCAGAAAGGCTTTGTCGGATAAGGAGTACAAGGCTACTTCTCGAAAGAAACGCGAAGATACCAAGAAGGGCAAGCGAGTCTCTAAGCAACCTAAGAAGATTGCAAAGAAGACCGCAAAGCATCGCTCTAAGAAAGGCTGAACTTGGCTGTTGAATACCGAGGAGAAAAATTCTCAGGCTACAACAAGCCCAAGAGAACCCCAAAGCACGCCAGCAAATCTCACGTCGTCCTAGCTAAAGAAGGCGACAAAGTGAAGATGATCCGCTTCGGTGAGCAGGGCGCAAAGACAGCCGGAAAACCCAAGAAGGGTGAGTCCGATAAGATGAAAAAGAAACGCGCCTCTTTCAAATCGCGTCACGGGAAGAACATCAAGAAGGGCAGGATGTCCGCTGCTTACTGGGCAGACAAGGAGAAGTGGTAATGCCTTCAAAAAAGAAGTCCTCTAAGGATTGGATCCAAAAAGCAGTTGACCCCAAGAAGAAGGGGGCTTTTTCTGCTAAAGCCAAGAAGGCAGGAATGACCACCGAAGCCTACGCCAAGAAGGTGACAGCCCCCGGATCAAAGGCCAGCAAGGAAACCAAAGATCAGGCTCAATTTGCTATGAACATGGGTGGCCTGCGAAAGAAGAGCGCGAAGAATAAGAGTTCTCGGAAGAGCAAGTAGCTTTTCCTTAACCGAAGCCTGACAGACATAAATGACAGCACGCGGACTGTCAGGCAAGTTGCGTGTAACGAGGAATTAAAAAATGGGTACGACGACTTTTAGCGGTCCTGTAAAAGCAGGTCCGCTTCAGAAATCCACAGGAACAACGGCTGATACCAAGGCGAATGTCGGTTCGGCTGTTCTTTCGCAAACAGCTTCTTTTACTCAAGCGGCGGCCTCGGCTTCCGTAAACACCGACATTGTTATTCCGCCCAACAGTCAGATTGTCGCGATCACGTTCTACGTTTCAACGGCGTTTGATACTGGGGCGACTACTGTCGATGTTGGTTGGGTTGGTCCCGGCGGAGTTGTTTCCGCTACGTCGCTAGTCGATGACGATGATCTGGCGGCTACTGGTTATCATACCGCTACTCCCGGAACCGATACGACCAGAACGGCAAACTGGATCAACAGCGGTGACACCGACATGATGATTGTATTGACCGCAGCAGCTACGGGTAATGGTGTTTCTCGCATCGTTGTCGAGTACGTGCAGAGCAACAATCTTATTTAACAACAGATCCCATGATAAGGAGCGTTTTTTATGAGACCCACCAAATTTAGTGGACCTGTTTTATACAGCGGGAACCCCAGAGTATCAGCGGCTTCTCTGGAGGACTTGCCGATTGGCTTTAATCCTGATTTCGCAACTTACTTTGACGAGTTTCAAGGTACTCCCGGCAATGTCCCTCCAAACTACAACTTTGACGCCTTGGCTTCGGGTACTTTTAAGTACGCCGAAGGGAATAGCTTGCAGTCGGGTATGGATAAGCTGTATGGCTGGTGCGAGCTGAGTAGTGACGCAACTAACCCGGCGCAGAACAACAGCGGCGGAACGGTAATGACCCAGGAGTCTCTTCAGTTTCGTACTGCAACTGATCTATTCATCGAAGGCAGAATTGCAATTCCATCTCCGGCCACATGCGAATTCTTTTTTGGATTCTCTATAGATGAAGATTACACAAGTGGGTTTAACTCTACTCGTCTAGCTGGATTTGAGTTGGTAGGTGGAACTAACAGCTTAAGGCTTAGGGCTAGAGCAGGCGGCGTATCTAGCAGTACCGTTGAGGACGTTTTCACATACCCAAATGGATCCACTCTTTCTGCTAATTACACCTCGGGACCAGTCAACTTGGCTCCAGTTCTCGGGATACGTATTTCCCATAGTGGGAACACTAACAGTGATGCGTATGCTGATTTCTATGTAAACCGAAGGCACGTTGGAACGATCCGCAACACACCGACTGAGACATTTCTGGGTACAGCGATTAAAGGAATATGCACTTCGTTTAAGAAGACAAGCGAAATAGCGGGTCTTACAATCGGCACAACTCTGGCTGCTGGGGTTACTTCTAGTAGCAACGTCATAATTAACGGTTCGTCTTACAATGACATTCCGGGCACTGGAAGAGGTACGGAGATTTACGTTGATCAAGTTTTGACGATTGGGACAGGTGGGTCGGAAGAGGACGTACGAGTAACTACTATCAGCCGAGATACTGATGGGAACCTTATTGTTCAACTCGATCGAGCAGAAAACGGAACTTCGGCGTCAGAGCATACTTCAGGGGCCGCTTTTACTGCGACCTCTCAAGCGTGTCAGACGGATTACGTTACTAGCTACTTTACTCGGTATCCCAACGGAAGAGCTTTTGACGACTACCTAGTGCCTCCCTCAAGGTAGTTTTGAACGACCCCCGATGGTACAGGGATCTCACTCCCCAGCGGCAAGAGGTCGTAGACCAGACAGCACATCTGGTCTGCGGCCTAGTCTTTTCTGCTATCGGAGGAGCCTACCTATCTATGGTGGCGCTTTTCGTAAGAGAGTTCTGGGTTCAGTGGCCCGTTGAGCGAGTGGCGGACACTAGGAAAGATATGGCCTTCTGGACTGCTGGTACTGGAGTCTGGGAGATAGTGAAGGCATTGATTTGAGTATTTACCCCGCAGGCGCAAAGCAGCTATTCAGAGATGAGTTGACGGTTGCAGATGGCAAGACCACGGTCATTGATCGGCCTTGTGTTGTTAAGTCTATATCTGCTTCGCCCTGCTCTTTTAAAGTACTTTCACCTATTAATCGGGGAGCGTCTCTCGTCCTAAATGTGTATGACGGGGATGACATTGTTTTAATCTTTGCAGGAAGCTCTGTTGCTAATTACTTAGTAACAAACTCATCGATTAAAATTCCTGCTGACGGGCTTAGAATCAACAGTTATTTAGCCTTGGAGTGCAAGCAATATGAAGCGGGTGGTGGTACCAGTACCGAAAACAAACACGCCAACATCAGAATAGATTATCAGTAGGCTCACTATGGAATCAACAGATGTCAAAAGCGTTTATGCCAACAGGTACTCTGATCCTACCGGAGATGAAAAACTGATCGATATAGGGGATAGCGGTTCTTGCCGTGTCTTCTCTGTTGTGTGGTGCCCGTACAGCCTTGGGACAAGCACTCAAGCTCGAATACAGATTTGGTCAGGAGATCCCTCGGATGGCTCTTCCTCTATTCTTTTTGAAGATGGAGTTGTCCGAGGTGCTGAAGGGGGCAATCTTCAAGGAGGTCAACCATTTCTTGTCTTTTCCGAATCCCCTTCTCATTACTTTCGCTCTGAAAAAGACATATGGGTTCGAGGTATTAGTCCCGGCTTGACTAATGTCACCTTGACGTACCAGATGGGGGGTTAACCGGTGTCTATTGGTTATTGCAACACATTTTCTACAAACACTTTCAATCCGGCTGCGGACACTCGGACTGTTTTAAGTTCAAATCTGCCGGACATGTTTAAGTTCTTGGGTTTTGTGTTCACGCCAACGATCACCGGGGCGGTGACTAGTAAAAAAGTTTTCTCTTTCAAGTTGTTTGATGGACCCACCTCTTCGGATCCTCTTTTTACTTTCCTTTTGACTTCTGGTGCTATAGCGTCGGTCGCAGGCAACTCTGCATCTTATTCAATGATGGACGATACATACATACAAGTTGATAACAATCTGTACATAGAGGTAGACACCGATGAGTTTTCAAGCGTCTCATTCCCATACAACCTCACATTGATGTACTGTTAGTTTTCGTATGTATAATTTTTACAAATGTCAAAGTAAATCAATCTCCAGAGTAGTTGCTCAAGGAACGGCTGACGTTACAGAGGTTTCTGAGACTATTGCTCCAGTGGGGACTAGAGTATGCGTTAGGTCTTTTTTTGGGTCTTCTACTTCTTCTGCTTACCAAAGTACGGCTCTATCTAGTTCGAGTTTGTCAACTTTGGTCTTGGTTGAGTTGCACATGAAAGATGCTTCCGAAACTACTCTTTTTGAATTCCTACTTCCGTTTGCACCGACCTCGCAGGCATTCGCTCTCGGCGGTACTGGCGGGGTGAACGTCGTTCATATTCCGGGTCCGGGTTTAATTTCCAGTGAGGGATTGGGTGTGAAGATGACAATTCCCGCTAACCCACAGACTGGCACCTTCGACGGTGGCGATATAGGTGCTGTCTTCAATCTGGTTTATTCTCTATGAATAACGACTACTGTAAAATCTGGTACAGCAAGACTCCGTATGATGTGAACGGTTCCAGTACCCCCGTCAGCGGAGTTCAAATAACCAGTGGAAGAACGAGAGTTCACGCTTTTTGGATGATGAACAGGTATATAAATGCTAGTACCGAAATCGGTTTAACTAGGCCCGTGTCATTGCTCGATTCTTCTGGCGGAAATGTTTTGTATAAGTGTGCGTTTATTAACCCTACTGGTGGAGCAAGCGTGAACCCTTCCCAGCATCCCTTATCGTCTTACAGTAATTACTTTGGCGGCAACGGCATCTTGTTTGAGGATGGAGTTTGGTTCGGCGTAGACGGCGAGGATCAGAGCGGTTCAATTGCTGCTGATTCCAAGACGGCCATGTACGCTGCGGTCATCTACTCCGGCGGGGTTAACACCTAATGACGCACGTTACCTCCACTACGTATTGGGCTTCCCTCGGCATAGTTGCTACTGCCATAGGAGGCCTTTTTACTATGCAAATGTCTCACGCAGGTGAAAATGGTCATAGTTCAATGGCAGACCAAGCAGAAGTTTCTGAAGTAAAGATTAAGATTGAACGAATTGCGACGGAAGTAAATCACAACCGCGAGTTACTGGGCGACCTCAAGGACGAGCTGAGAGACTTGAGGGACAAGCAAGCTGAGAACAGCGAAGAGATTCTGGAGGCTATTCGTGGCGGTTGATACAACTTCGGCATTCATACCGGACATTTCAGAGATTGTTGAGGAGGCATACGAGAGGGCTGGGCTTGAGCTTCGCTCTGGGTACGACATGCGTACGGCCCGCAGGAGCCTCAACTTCCTTCTGCTTGAGTGGCAGAATAAGGGCCTCAATCTTTGGACTGTCGAGGAGGCTTCTTCCGTTGATGCGGATGCACCTGCTCCAATCGAACTAGTGAAGGGTCAGTCTACGTACAACATCGCAGACGACACTATAGGTCTGCTGGATGTAGTCATTCGGACCAACTGGGGAAACGCTTCTACTCAGAACGATTTCTTGATGAGTAGGATTTCTGAACCTACTTACGCGACGATCCCCAACAAACTTAATCAAGGTCAGCCGCTTCAGTACTACTTCGATCGAAAGCAGATTCAGGGATACAACAGCGCAACCCCGACTACGCAGTACTCTACGATCACGGTTTGGCCTGTTCCGGACGAGACTTCCAAGTACCGGATTTACTACTGGCGTGTTGCTCGGATCCCGTCCATTGGTAACACGGCGTCGAACACAGCAGCGGTTCCTGACAGATTCCTCCCCGCAATGGTGGCTGGCCTTGCGTATCAGATCGCAACGAAGAGGCCGGAAGCTGGTCAGCGCGTACAGATGCTCAAGCAGCAGTATGACGAAATCTTCAGGCAAGCTGCCGAGGAAGATCGGGTTAAGACTTCAGCCCGGTTTGTTCCCGGGATGTCGGCGTACCGGTAATGGGGCAACCTTTCGCAGCAGGCCGTAAGGCTATTGGGTACTGCGATCGTTGTGGGTTTCAATACCTGTTGAGCGAGCTTAAGTCAGAGGTAATCAACTTAGAAGAGACTGATGTCAAGGCTTGTCCCGAGTGCTGGGATCCGGACAATCCTCAGACTCAGCTTGGCCGGTATTACTTCTCTGATCCTCAAGCTCTGCGTAATCCTCGTCCTACTGGGGCCACTTCAGGTAGAGACCTCCCGGCTGCTTATAGGTGGGACTTCTCTACCGATGGGGTGACTAGTCGTGGTCGCGTTGATGGATGGTATCCGGTCAATGGTGTTCTGACTTGGAATGAGTCTTCACAATCCATGAATCTTGTTTCAAATGGTTTGGCCGGAAATCCGGGTGACCCTTATATATATCAGGGGTTGGGAGAGTATCTAGGGGAAGATCCTGATTACCTAAGCATAGACAGCTCTGTGTATAAATACGTTGTGGCTCAGTTCACGGTTAACCGATTCCCAGATATAGAGCCGGACGATAGATACAACTTTGACTTCCAAGGTGACCTGTTCTGGTTTGACGCTCCATACAGTCCATCGGTCTACTCAGTACAGAGAGTCCAAGCTAAACCCTACTTCCCACTATCTCAAGCATCAGATGGATTCGAGCAAAAAAATAGGGACATGGCGAGTACGTTCAAGGTTGTTTGGGATATGACGGATAACACTGATTGGACTGGGACGATACCGATCATCAGGCTTGATTTCTTTGATGCCCGCAATGAAGCGGGCACTGGTCCAGACTACGACGCTGGCGATATTGACATTGACTACATTGAAGTAGTTGCATTCCATAACCCGGATATCTAGGAGAACAACATGGGTAAAGTAGGAAGTAAGATGTTTTATGGTTCACCCGATGACCCGCAGAGTCTGAAGGATGCTTCTGCCTCGAAGGCGATGCCTATCGAGCAGTCGTACACAATTCTTCCCGGCGGCATCCTTAATCGGTCCTCTGGGCCGGGCTACAAAACGACCGTCGAGTACGCTCGTGGTGGTGGCGCGGCGCGAAAGGACACAACCCGATTCTACAAGGTTGCACCTAAGTAATGAACTTCGGCGAATTAAAAACTGCGATTCAGGACTATTGCCAGAGTTCCGAAACCAGCTTTGTCTCAAACCTGAATAACTTCATCATTTCGACAGAAGATCGGATCTTCGCTGCGATCGATCTCCCATCTAAGTGGGAAGATGATGATGCGGTGACGCTGGTGGATGGAACTGCCGAGTACGTCTTGGGCGACTCAGGAACGGATCCCGGAGTTATCGACGTTCTTTCAGTTCGCGTAGCTGAATCCGTGACGGCTGCTCAACCGGACGGAGTTCAATTCGGCCCAGTTCGGTATCTTTTGCAAAAGGATTACGACTTCCTTCTGGAAGCCTACCCGGGAACTGGGACGGCTGAAGATAAGGGTATCCCTAAGTATTACGCCATCTCTCAAGCTGGTACGTATTCAGGGAATGGGACTCTTACGATTCGTTTAGGTCCTATTCCCAACTTGGCTTACCCGACCACCGTGACGTATTACGGAAAGACTACGTCTCAGTCTATTACAGGTCAGGGTTCGGACGCAGCGACCACATGGATATCGGTGACGTTTCCTGATGTACTTCTGTACGGTTCATTGGTTCAAGCGTACACGTATCTAAAAGGTGAGCCGGACCTCATTCAATTGTACGAAAAGCAGTTTATGGACGGGCTCACACTGCTTAAGAACGTATCGGAAAAGCGAATGAACAACGACGCATTCCGACCATCTTCTACGCCCGTTGGCTCTGGAGGCCAGTAATGGCGACAAGTTTTTCTCGCGGTTACAAGATCAAGCTCATCGGTACCGGCCTTGAAGCGGGCACTTGGGGTACGTCTACAAACGAGAACCTTAAGCGAGTTGATCAGTACTTAGGCGGGTACGTGTCTTTCGACATTACTTCGGCAACTACGCCTTCCTCTTGGAACAATGGTACGAATACTCTTACTTGGTGCCTCGGCGATACTACCGACGCTTGGGAGGCGGGTTCTGAGGCAAGGAATCGTTTCGTTGACTTTACTACCGCTTCGGGGGATACGGCGATCAACGTCCGAGGCTCTACGGACGCAGAGGTTAATGTCGAGCGGATTTATTGGGTCCGAAACTCCTTAGCAGGTAGCGGCAAAATTACGTTAAGCAGCGGCTCTGGGGGCAATCTAGTTCTTGAGAACGGGGCGACTGCTCTCATCTATTGTAGCCCTGCTGGCGCGGTCAGTAATATCCTCGGCTCTCTTCAGGCTGACGGACTCGACTTCCGCACAGCGTCTGCCGTAGTAAAGCTCATAACCAATAACGCTTCAGCGCTGTCCTTTGAGGATCCTGCAACTTCGTATGGGTATCTTCATTTCGATACCGTGACCGCCGCCGGACCCAATGCAGAGCATGTTGCTCTTGGCTCGACAAACGTAAATACACGGATCGAGTCGGACAAAGTAGATCTACGAAGTGGGGCCAAGACGGTCCATATAGTGGATAACCAAGCGGCTTCTTTAGATATCGTAGAGGGGTATACAGGGACTCCGGCGAGCTACTTGAAGTTTGACACTACAAACTCTGCGGAAAAAGTAGTCGTTGGGAAGACCCTCGACATCGCCACTTCGAGCGTCGATCTATCAACGCAAGCCACTGCTTTCAGCATTAAGGATAACGAGCTTGCTGCGCTGACTTTTGGTGACACTAACGGAGTGATGCTCACTTTCGACACAAACACTGATCCTGAAAAAATCATCACTGCTTCGACAACAGAGCTAGAGGTTCTTGGCGGTCTGGATGTAGATGGTGCTGCTGATTTCTCAGGTGCGACCGTCATCGAAGACTTAGCTGTTGGGACAGGAGCTGCCTCCGGAGTCGTCAAGTCGAACGGTGATTTCGACTTAGTTCTTCAGACCGGAAACTCTACGACTGGAAACATCACTATCGTAGACGGTGCTGATGGGCAGATATCTCTTTCTCCTAATGGTACCGGCGGCGATATCGTCCTCAATATCGACAACTCCACGGCGATAGGCTCTGCTGCGAACGGTGTTTCTATCCCGGTCAATTCCCACCTTAACTTCGGATCGACGTTGGGCAATGGAGGTTACGGAGCAAGAGGGAATGCCACCGTCCTTCAAGTGTCGAACACCGACAGCGACGGCTGGGGTCAGCCTTACCATACCGGCATGGTAAGTGGCGAAGGTTCTTACTTCTCTGGAGAGAATGCAAGCCTTGCAAATACCACGGCTGCTTATGCGTTTACCCACAGTCTTGGGTCTGTTCCTAGTTTTGCTAAGTATTATTTAGAGAATGACTCAGGTGGAACAATCGCTAACTATGAGGACGGTGATGTGGTCGATATTACCGGGACGGTTTCAAATACGGACGATGGTAACCGAACCAGTTATTCGACATGGATGAGTGCTACTGAAGTAGGTGTCTCTTTTGCAATTAACACTGGCGGTGTTCCTTTCAGGATTATGGATAAAACTACCGGGGCGATAACGAATATCGATCTTGTTGATTGGAAGTTAGTAGTTAGGGCTTGGAAGTAAATTGATCAAGAGATTCCCTTTACCTGCTGGCATCATCCACGAATCTACGCAGTTTGCTGCGTCAGGCTCTTGGTATGACTGCAACAATGTTCGATTCCGAACGGGTCGAGCCGAGTCCATTGGCGGCTGGGTTCGGGATGGCATGTACGAACTGGATGGCACTGGTCGGGCTTCGTTTACGAGTAGAGACTTCTCAGGGAATAATTACCAGTTTGTTGGCACCAATCGTAAGTTCTACATAATCAACGGAACGCGAGCGACAGACATTACGCCAGTTGGTTCGACAGAGGTGGTGACAGGATCAAACCTCTTTACGCCACTTGGCGGCGGCACTGCGCTGATACGGATCAACGACATCTCGCACGGTATGTCTGTGAATGATTGGGTCGTTTTTTCGGGAATTTCAGGAGGATCTGCTCCTGCTGAGTATCCGTCTAGCTTGATGGAGCAGTACGAAGGCTTTCAGATTTTCTCGATTGACGATGCGGACAATTTTACAATTTACGTTGTTGATGCGGACACAGGTCTTCCGGTCACAAGCGCCAGTACTACAGCATGGATTACTGATTACACGATCTACCGCAAGGTATCTTCGGGCCTTAGCTCTCAAGTGTCAGGACAAGGATGGGGCGCTGGGGCTTGGGGAGGAGACGACTTCACGCCAGACCTATTTAGCCTGAACGCCACCCCGGTAGGTTCGACTAACGGAAGCGCTGTACTCACTTTTGCAGATACTGCTACGCCTGTTTCGGTAGGAGAGTACGTTTACTTTATGGGCTTAAGCGGGACCATTGGGACGAATGTGACTCCCAGCACTGGCCCAGTTTTGAGTCCTGCGGCTCCCTTCGATCTTTCCACTATGAATGATCATTGGTGGAGGGTCAGCGCGACAAGCACCGACGAATTCTCTGTCGATTTGAGATATTACTACGGAGTCTTTGACGGTACTTCTTACACTGGGAACTTCGCGATTGTAGGTACCGATACCGGTCAAGGCGGGAGTGCTGGTGAGTTCTACCAGTCTGTATGGGTTCCCCCTTCGGTGACAGGGGCTACTAGAGGCTGGGGAGATAGCTCGGCAACAAGTGAGTTAACCGGTGAAATACGTCGTGTGTATATTGATAACTACGGCGAAGATATAATGATGGCTAACTCCGGTGGGCCAATCTTTTACTACGATATTTCTGCAAATAGTTCCAGCGGTATTCCGACGCAGCCAATCGGGAGTACTTACGCAGCGAAAGCACTTAGTACTTTTAGCGGTTCCAAAGATACCCCGGAGATTGTCGATAGCTTTCTTATCAGCAAAAAAGACGGTCATTGCGTGGCGCTGGGCTGCAACGATCTGGGTGTCACTAACGCTACGAACGCGATGCTTGTTCGTTGGTCAGATCAAAATAATCCTTTCGACTGGGGTCCGTCAGCGACTAACACTTCTGGTGGTCAGGTACTCAGGGCTGGCTCTAGGATCATAGGAGGGGTTAGCACTAAGGACGAAGTAGTAATATTTACCGATGGCGCAGTTTACTCGATGCGCTTCATAGGCCCGCCGGACATATTCTCGTTCAACCTGATTACTGACGGTGTGGAGATTGTGAGCTTGCGGAGCGCGGTTAACGCGGCGAACGCAGTTTTCTTCATGGGCAATGATGGCTTCTATGTCTACACGGGTGCAGTCGAGCCTCTGCCGTGCCCGGTCGCGAACTATGTCTTTGACGACTTCAACGTGTCTCAAAAAGACAAAACCTTTGGGGCAGTCAATTCAGCCTTCTCTGAGGTGACTTGGTTCTACCCTTCTTCTGATTCTTTTGAGCCTGATCGATATGTGACATTCAATTACGATGAGCGGGTTTGGTCTTACGGGCAGATGGACATGTCTCCCTTGGGTGAGTCGGTTGGATCGACAACTTCCCTAAACAGGACATCATGGAGAGACGCGATCGTCTTCTCTTCCCCAATGGCTACTTATCTTAAGAACTACACTCCCAGCACGGACACTGCTCCTTTGATAGAAAAAAGCGCAGTGGTTTCTCACGACTCAGGCACGGAGGCTTTTGGTTCCGTAATTGCTTCGTATATCGAAAGTGGAGATATCTCCATTGCTGATGGCGAAAATTTCTCTTTCATATCTCGATACATCCCAGATGTTGAGATCTTTGGTGCGTCAGGAAGCACAAGTGGTTTGCTGGGATTCAAGATGTTCACAAGGAACTGGCCCGGAGAATCTTCTTCTTTGTCTGTCTCTCAGGATTTAACCATGACATACACCTCGGGTAGTCAGGGTCGCGATGCGACTTTTGCGGAGGGGGTCGGAAACTCTTCGTCTATCCGGGCAAGGGCGAGGTCCGTTTCTTTCAGGTACGAGAATGTGAGTGGGGTCAACTGGAAGTATCGATTGGGAGACTTGCGGCTAGATCTCAGAGTGGACGGTAGGCGATGATTCAGTTCAACCCGCTGCCGACTGCGCCTAACGAGTATTCTCAGTCAGAGGAGTCTTTATTCAGACGAAGTGTCGAGAATTCTTTAATCTCTACGTACTCTGAAATGGCAGGAGCGATTAGCGCTCAGCAGGGCGAAGCATCTCCGGCTTCCAAAAGAGAAACTTTACTCTTGAAAAAAGTTGGTTCTCAAATTGGGCCAAAGGCATTTCCCAATAGATCAGTTTCAGTTTTAGACTTTGGAGCCCGCCCTCTTTTCGAGGGAGGTGGGCAGAGCCTAGAGGACCAATCCGGAAGGATCCAAGCAGCAATTGATTTTTGCCAGTTAAACGATCTCGTTTTGGAATTCCCAGTTAGCAGCATATTCGTATGCAACAACACTCTGAACATTTTCATGGGTGCCCCGATTACTTTTTCATCCGTTGTTACTGGCCTGTCCGCTGGGTTTGACCCGGCTGTTGGCACGGCGTTGACTTTTTCTGGAGGTAGTAGCGGGACGGTATTTAGTTGGGACTCAACCACATCCACTCTTGTGTGGAGAAAGAATATCGGGGCCTCTACTCCCGTAGCTACTGAGATCGTAACGTCATCCACAGCGACCGCGACTCTGGGCACTGTGGTTGACGATCTGGTTGCTCGATTCCAGTATGACCAAAAGAATATGATCATACATGGTAATGGTTCTATTCTTAGACCTTTCGCGGATACCAATGGTCCTGTACTGAATGTCGTTGGTTACAACAGCGTTGCTCAGATGGAAGACCGTGGTCCTAATGGTTCTGCGGATGGGCTTTTCGTTGTCGAAAACTTAACTGTAGATCTTGCTAATGCCAGTTCGTTTTCCAACGTATACGCTATGCAACTTGGAAGTAGTGAAGGAATTTTTAGACCAAGCAAGTTCTGCATGGTTCGTGGTTTCAGGGTTCAGAACCGTGGACGTGGAGTCTTCTCCAAGAACGCTATTGAAATAGAAGAATCTAGGCTTATTAGCTTTGAAGACTGCGCTGTAACGCCTTACGGAGGGGTGACTCTTTCAAATGACAGCACTCTCCAATTAGGTTTTACTGGTGACATCTTTTTTTCAAGATGTGATTTCAGGAGCGGCTTCTACCCAACTGATGGCGCTGAAGGAGATGAAAGTTCAGACAGGGCAGTTCAGTTATTGGCGCTTGGTACAATCTACACTCCGGGCGTGAGTGAGCCATATACTACAAACATTGAAGCTGTTCACTTCAGTGACTGCCAGATATATGGAACTCAATCAACTCTTTTCAAAGCTCAAGAAACTGCTGCTCTTAGAAATATCACAGTAGAGAACTGCCAGTTCGATCCTCAAAACAACTTAAACGCAAATGTTATTGCGTTTATGACTCAGGCTGGTTCAGCAACTACCTCTAGTTACCAGCCTTTCATGGAGAGGATGAAGATCACTAGCTCTACTTTTGCGACTAAAACACCCGTCGCAATAACCACGTCTACTATTCGCTTTATGGGCAATGCGGGCAGGTCTGGCTTTACAAGAGAAGGGGGCGTGTGGAGTTCTATTATCGAGGGATGTTTCTTTACTAATGCTACAGGTGGGACGGCAACTCTTGGAGCATTAGGCGTCATAGGCGCGGATGACCAAGTGCATAGCTTGATAGCGACGAACAATACGTTCACGAATATGCGGGCAGGTACTTTCATAGTAGAAGGAGGCAAAACCTTTAACTTGATTGTGACGGGCAACTCCTTAAACAGCGCAGACATAGCTACGCCAGTTATTACAGGTGTTTATGCAAACTTGGCTGATGCAAAATATGTAGTCGTCACAGGAAATATATTTGAAGGAAACACGGCGGCTGCATTAGGCGCAGGAGCTGGCCTAAGCGCTGTAGCTAATAACCTCTGATATGGATAACGGCGTTTTTTGATACAGAACCGATAAGGAGTTCTAGCGTTTGAATGGATGTTTATAAAGTATTGAAAAATGAGTCATTCACTATTAGTGGGACTCCGCATACGGTTACTTATCAAGTCCCGCCTACTACTAACACCCAAGTTGGTGGTGGTTCTGGTCCAGTTGTCTCTCCTTTGTCTGCAAGCGTAAATACACAGACATTGGTCACCAGTGTTTTCGTGTGCAACGTAGACGCGGAGAGCCCTGCTGATTTTTCTTTAGCTGTGAGTAACTACGATTCAGTATCTCCAATAGTGACTACTCTTTACAATGATGTCCGTATTTACGGAGGTCAAAGTGCGGAGTTTGATTTGAATTTAACTCTAAAATCTTTAGACGAGTTAATATTTACAGGTACTCAGTACTCTTCGTTAACTCCCAATATTGACGTGACTGTCTTTGGAATTGAAATGGTCACGGGGAACGGACCACATGGCTGATATGCAACCGAATCAAAGCCCTTATCCCAGTAAGCCTTATGAAAGTATGGCTGACGTTCTTTCAGAGAAGGGTCGGCACGGCGATTCGATGATGATGCACGTCAACCCGCTAGAGGTTGCTGCACTTGATCAAATGGTTCCGGGTGGGCTTCCGCGAAACCCGGAGACAGGTCAGCCTGAGGCTTTCCTTTTCTTGCTCGGCGCTCTCGGATCCCTCGCGTCAGCCGCTGGCGCTGGCATTGCAGCGGGTGTTGGGGGAGCTTTGGGCGGAGGAGCTTTGGCGACCGGGATAGGCACGGCTTTGGGTGCGGTTCCTAGCCTAGTGGGTGGTGCTTTAAGTGGCTTGGGTGGTGCGGCAAGTGCTGCTCTTGGAGGGAATGCTCTCGGTGCTGCGGCGACTCAAATGCCATCATTTTTAACTTCGGTTCTACCGGCAGGCGCAGGCGCAGGAGGCGCAGGAGGTCTGGGAAGTACTTTAGGAGCGCTTGGCTCTACGCCCATGAGTGGGCTTGCAGGGCAAATTGGTCAGGGATTGGGCCAACTTGCGGGAGTTCCATTGGAAGTGGCAGGGCAACTCCTCCCCGGCGGCTTTTCCACCGGCGGAGGTACTCTTGGCGAGTTGGGTTCCGCGATGGGATTCGGCGGGGCAGGCGGGGGCGCACCGCCAACGACTCCTGAGTTTATTACGGGTGGTCCAGACGGTCTGCCTATGCCTAACCCTGATTTCGTACCTCCCGCATCAGCACCGCCAACGGGTCCTGAGTTGATTCCGGGTGGTCCAGACGGTCTGCCTATGCCTAGTCCTGATGCTTCACCTCTCGCGAGTGGCGGAGGCGGACCTCCCTCGGGCACTGAAGGTGGAGGTTTCTTCGGTGACATGACTACTGGAGAAATGTTGGCCGCAGGGCTTTTGGGATCTCAAGTCATAGACATGATGATTCCGGTAGATGACGACAACCCATACGGAGGGGAAAGTTCCTACGGAGGCGAGTCATCTTGGACAGGCCGCACGTACAGCGGCGGGACAGGTGGTGGCCGATCGGGTGAGAAGTCTTACTACACAGGCAGGGTTGGGTAATGGGAACATCAAGATCCGGTGAAATAGCGGGCGCATTCAATCCGGGCCGAGGGCCTTCGGGCATTCCCCTCGAAGGTGCGTTTTCGCCGGGTCGGGATTCAACTGGGCTAGGTGTATCAATGTCTAGTTCTCCATCGATGATGGAGATGGCGCAGCAGTACAATTCTCGCAGGGAGGCGATGGCCCCTGTAGTAGAAGAAGTCGCCGCTGTGTACTCAATGCCTGATGCTGAACAGGATGCTTTCTATCGGGCTCAGTATGAAACTCAGGGGTATATTCCTGAGGGAGGGTTTGCTTCAGTATATCAAGAGCCCGGCGCTCTCCGGGAAGTCGAAGTTGGTGGTACTTACCACTTTGTACCCAGAAGTTGGAGAGGCGGTCTCCCATACGAAGGCGCGACTCTGAGCCCCGAACTTACCGGGGGGAGTTTGATGCTTGGTCGCAACACTAGTCGTAATCTAAGAACTGCCCGAGTAACCGCTCCTGATTACAGTACGAATCCGAATTCTGTTAGAGATTTCCAAACTAGTACGATATTTCAAGAAGGTTCTCCAGAATTCAGAGCCATCCAAAGATTGCAATCTGCCGGATCTGCAAGAACCACCCCCAGCGGTGCTTCTTGGGGAAGCTCTCGACCAGATTCGACTAGCTTAAATCTTGGGGGCAGCCACTTGCCCGACGCACCTACGTGGAGAAGAAATCGCGGAGGTTTAATTCCGTCCCGAACAAGGGACTATAGAGGAGGGGGTCTCGTGAATCCCAGAATGAACCGGTATCAAGCGGGAGGTCCTGTTGGCTCCCCAATGTCAATGGATCCGATGGGTGGAATGTCTCCGCCTCCGATGGCTCCGCCTCCGATGGGAATGGACCCAATGATGCAGGGGCTCGGATCTGCTCCGGCTGCGATGGGGATGCAAGAGCCGCCTGCGGTTTTCCCGGGGCTTGGCAATGATCAGTTGTCTCAAGTTGCTTCTTCTATGCCACCAGAGCAGATTTCTTTGGTAGTGGAAGAGGTAAAACTCGCCCTAATGGGTAGGCACCCGCAAGGAGAACAGCTTCTGGCGGTCGTCAATCAGATGTTTCCGGGCATGATCGAGGAGGTCGCAGTCTCCCTTCAAGGTACTGCTGATGGGATGACTGACTCAGAGTTGGCTTTGCTCGCTCCGGGTGAGTACGTGGTGGACTCTCGTACGGTTTCTGATCTCGGAAACGGATCTACGGCTGCGGGTGGTCGGGCAATGGACCAAATGGTTCAGGAGATTCGGATGGCGAATACCGGCTCTCCCCAGCAACCTCCAGCGATGGATCCGATGGCGTTTAATCCGATGGGTAACATGGGGTAAGGATGAGCGATCTGGTTTTTTTCCGGGTCCCATACGCTTATGTAGATGATGTCTGGGACAGAGTGTCTCCTTTTTTGCAAAGGGCGGTCAATGTGGCTCGGGGTAAACATGACATCAATTCTGTCTACAAAGAGATCAAGCAAGGAAAAGAGCATCTTTGGCTTTTTCACAATAAAAACGATGAAATCGTTGCGGCCTTAACGACTGAGTTTGCTTACTACCCCCTTAGAGTAAATCTATCAGTTTCGTTTTTAGGTTCGGATGACTCGTCCTTTACCCAGCAAGACTGGGTTAATGCACTAGATCCTTTAGAAGAGTTCGGCAAGATTCATGGATGTTCCGCTCTGGAGTTCACGGGCAGAAGAGCTTGGGCCAGATTGTTCAAAGATTCTGGTTTCGTGGAAACATTCACGACAGTAGAAAGAGAGATAACTCATGGCGAAGAAGTCACCTAAAACAACCTCGCTTAGCACCCCGCTTGCACCGTGGGTTGCAGGGGCGCATCGACGGCTGATCGCAGAAGCGGAGCGCGAGGCTTACGGGTCGCCCTATCAGGCTTTCGAGGGCGAGCGCATTGCGGACTTTACGCCAGAAGAGCAAGCTGGCTTTCAGGCTCGTCAGGAGATGTACGAAGGTGGTGACCCTTACGCGGATTACGCAGCAGAGATGCTCCAGTACTCTGCGGGTCTCCCGGGTCAGCTAGGAGATGTTTCATCTCAGTATCAGGCTCAGCAGTTCGGACAGTTTGATCCATCTACTTTCGGTGAGTTCGACGAGGCTGCGCGCGATCGGTATATGAGCCCTTACCAGTCTGCGGTGACCGACTTCCAGATGGATACTGCCCGGGACGAGTTCGCACGGCAGCGGATGGCTACTGACGCAGAGCGAGTAGCGAGTGGATCCCGTGGCGGATACAGGGAAGCTCTTCAGAACTACTTTGGTGGGGCAGAAGAGGCTCGTAGCCTTTCTGAAATTGAAGCAAAGGGCAGGCAGAGTGCATTCGAGAATGCTCAGCAGCAGTTCCAGAGAGATCGATCCGCAGCGATCGAGGCTGCGAGGATGGGTGATTCATCTTCATTCAGGGCTGCTCAGGAAGCGATGCGCGCAGATCTTGCCAATCAACAGCGAGTTATGGATACCGCTCGCTTAGGCGGTCAGTTCTCTCAGATGGCGATGGACTTTGGAACTGCTGGGCAGAAGCGTGAGATCGAAAGAATTCGTGCAATGGAACAAGCGGGCACGACTCAGCGAGAGATGCAACAGCAACTCCTAAATATGGACGTACAGGATTTCGAGAATCAGCGAGACTACCCGTGGCAGCAGATGGCGAGGTTGCAGCAGATTATCTCGGGAACTCCGGGAAATATTGCAGGCACACAGACCGCTCAAGCCCCACCCGGCATTATGAGTCAATTGCTAGGCTTGGGTATTGGTTACGCGGGCATTAAAGATCTACTGGGGTAATTGAATTATGGCACGACTTCCTTTTGCAGGCGGTAGACAAGGGATGGGCACGACGGCAGTTGAGAATGACTTTCTCAACCAGCTAGAGGAAGCCCACGGCGCAGGGGATGACGCGATTGCTGCGACCCTTGCTGGTCAGCCTACGGCGATCAACCCGCTGTCGGCCATGATGGTCCAGAACACTAGGCAAGAGATGCGAGAGGGTTCTCAAAAACCCCCTCAGACTACGGTTAGAGAGGATTTGGCAATGAATTCAATGAACCAAGGATTGGGGTCTCGTCCTCGCTCGTACCAGCCTCCCATGACTATGGCTGGAGGCGGGGTCATCCCTCGATACAGCACTGGATCAGAGGGTAAACCCGTGGGCGAAGAGGTAGATCAGGGTTTCCTCGATTACATCATAGAGACTGCCAAGGAAAACCCAAAAGCCGCCGCCGGACTCGCCGCTTCTGTTGGTTTGATGTTTGTTCCTCTTCCCGGTACCAGAGCCCTTGGTTTCGCGCGTATCGCTACTAGTCCTGCGGGCAGGATGGGCATCCGGGCAGCGAGGCCAGTTATAAAGAAAGCCCAGTCTGCATTTTCAAGGCTCAAGAATTACCGAGACAATAAGGGTGAAGTGCTAGGAGGTTTAGCCAAGAACCTACCGCCGAGGGTTCAACCCGCCGTGAGGGATATGGCTACTGCGATCACGGACCCGGCGGCGGCAGCGAGAGTTACCGCACTCGCTGAACAAGCCGCTGCTCGTAGAGCAGCAGTAGCCCGGATGGGGAATCAGGATCTCGCGACTAAAGTTGGAGCTGGCGCAACCTTCGGATATGGAGTGGCTAATGCTTTCGGCGGAGATGATGAAGTTGTAGAAACTGAAACAATAGAGAGGCCCATTCGTCTTTCTCCCGAAGTAAATCCGGACGTACAGTCCCCCCCCGCTTCCGAACGAGCGCCTTTGGTAGACCCTCGTCTTGACGACGAGCTTTTCAGGCTGATTGAGTCTAGCCCGTTCCGTAGGAACAGCGGCGGCTTGATCCCTCGTTACAACACGGCAGGAATCACTGGTAATTCTAATCCTCTGAATATCTTGAACGATCCAAACGCGACTAAGTTTGTAGCGCCTGTCATAGTCGGAACCGACGATTTGGATCTAGGTCTGGAAACAACGAGTTTCTCTGGCAATCAGAACTCACCATACGTGGTTGATGCTACGACGGTTTCCGGCCTCGGGATCGGCAATACTCAGACAAATGTTCAGCCAGTGGTTACCGAGGAAGTTTCCGTTTCCGAAGAAACCCAGACAAATCCGTTCTCTGGCACTTCCGGGGATGAGTATCTTCGATACCTGTTGAATCCAGAAGTAGACGCAGAGCGGAAGCGCCGAAACCGGGCGAGTACTCTTCTGTCGGCTGCAAGCAAATTCCTACAGCCGGGGGCTGGTGGAGGATTCTCGGGCGGTCTCGACGCCCTAGCAAAGGGTGCCGACAGGGGTTCGGCTCAGGACATGGCGGCGCGTCAGACTGCCGCCCAGTCAGCAATGGCCCTAGCTAGGCTGAGAAGTGCGGAGGGTGTGTCTTCTTCAACTCTTGCGAGCAGAGAAGGAATAGCCGGGGCTGACAGGGAAAGCAGAGAGCGAACAAATAGAGAGATGATTGAGACCCAACGCCAAAAGATTGCAAGTGATTTGGAACTGGGTCAGCAGTCCTTGCAATCCAGAGAAACAAACACACGTAATAATCTTGAGGCTCAAGCAAAAATTGAAATCGCAAAGCTCCAGAGTGCGGAAGAGAGAGAACGAGCGAAGTTTGATTTTGATGTACTTATCCAGAAATCGCAGCAGTACGGAAGTCTCCCGCAAAGGCAGCAGGCAATGACTGCCCTCGCCGTTGCAACTGCTAATGACCAGAAACAAGCCGCTCGGATTATTACGGAAAGAATTGCTTTGCAAGCTGACATAACTCGCGCTCTGAGTGCAGCAGATCTTGACGCGGCCCAAGCTCTAACTTTAAGAATGGACCAAAGTGCCGCAATATACGAAGCCGCATTGCAGGGAGCGATGCAACTGATGGGAGGTTCAGCGATGGATCCTGATGACGTAAGAAAGGCTTTCGATCCGACGACAGGTGCTTCGGGCAGACCAATGCCTAGTTTCTTCGATCAAACTAAGATGCGAATCAGGAATGCTAATCAATGAGCCCGGAGGCTTACTTTGTCTTTCCCGTTTGATGATCGTGAAGAACTCCGAAAGGCTCTGGCTAACCCGCTAGGAGATCTTTCTGGAGGTCTTCCTTATGGAAGTTCTCCAAGCCCTGCCGTGGACGAGGGATTTTATCCTCTTGTTCTTCCGGATGGTTTGGTTGTTCAGGCTCGGCAAGGTTCTTCCGAAGCTGACGCTTACGCGCAAGCTATGGAGCGTTTCCCCGATTCGTTTACGCCAGCGATACAGGGAATGTCTGTTGACAGTGACAGCTCTCCTTTAGATGCTTTCCTCTCCACTGCTGCTCGGACTACAAGAGGAATTTACCCCGGGCTTAAAGCGGCTTACGCCTCTGCTGTTGGTGACGAGGAGATGTACGACGCTGCCCAGCGGGAGATAGAAGAAGCCAGTCTTCTCGCAGCGGAGATCGCGCCTTCCCTTACATCGACGAGCGATATTTCAAATCTGTGGGAGAGGGGAGAGTACGCTTCTTCAGTAGGTAAAGCATTTGAGTTCGGGACAGAGCAGATCGGGAGTTCGTTTGGCTTCCAAGTTCCTGCCGCTGCTGCTGCTCTAGGGGGCTACGGTCTGGCTGCTGCTGGCCTCGCGGGCGGAATCGCTGCTCCGGTGTTGGCGACTCTTGCTGGACTCGGCGCGATGTATGCGACCTTTCTTTCCTCAGATATCGAAAGAGCGATGGAGGCGGGGGCGCGAGACACTGACGATCTGAATCTACTCAGGGTCATGTCGGCAGCGGGCGGTCAAACCGCTTTGAACTCTCTTTCCTACCTGATGGTAGGCGGAGGCGCAGCAGCAAAGGGCGTTCTTGGGGCGGGCCTGTCCAAAGAAGGTAAGGACATTGCCCTCGGTTCTTTCGGCAAGATGCTTAACAAGCTGGACAAGATGCACCCCGTTAAGCAGGCGGCAGCAGTTCTCCTCGAAGAGGAAGTCGCAGAAGTCGGACAGCAGGCGCTCGAAAGAATGGCCGCTGGTCTGGAGGTGAGTCCCGCAAACGAGCAAGCAATGGATGAATACGTTCAGATTATGCTTGCAACCCTTGCTCCCGGTGTAGGCTTTGGCGGGGGAAGAGCCGCAGTTAGTGCATTTAACAATGCAAACGCATTGAACGAAGAAGGTTACGCGACAAAGCTGAAGGCTTTATCCGGAGAGAGTAACCAGATTGCTAGGGAGCATTTTGATCGGGTCAAGCTCAATTCGGCTGCAAGTTTTCAAGATCTTGCCGACAGTATCAACGAAGAAACCGTTCGCCTTTCCTCACTAGAGGAAGACAAAGAAGCGGAAGTATCCAGTCGGTACGTCGAAGAAGCCATAACGGCAGCTAACGAGTTGAAAGCAGATGTTGCTGCGGGGCGTGCTACTCAAGCCCGACTAGACAAAGTATCCAAGAGAATAACCCGCGCCAAAGCTGCGGAGTACGAGTCTTACGTAAAGCGAATCTCTGCGCGCGACAAGATTATTGATAATCTCTCGGCTTCACTGGGCGCTGCTAATCAAGCGGAGCGGGCTCGGATAGAGTCTGAGATTGAATCTCGAAACAAAGAGATCCAAAAGATCCGCAACGAGATGGAAGCTGCTCAAGCCGCAGAAGATGTTCTTTCTTCTTCCCAGACTGAAGCCAGCAGACAAGCCGCGACTGATCGGGTAAGCCAACTCCGGTCAGTTTCTCGCGAAGACATTACCGAGACGTTGGAATCTAGGAATATTTCCTACGATAATGATCCGGCTTTTATGATCTGGATGTCTCAGCTCCGTGGTCCGGACGGGAAGCTGATTGGCAAGTATGAGATTGATGCTCTTGACCCGGACCAGCGCCGTCACGTCCTTCGCGTGGTTGAAGAGTTCCCGGTACAGCAAGTTCAGGCAGAGCTGTACGGAGCTTCACCTCAGTCGGCTCAGTCTGTTTTCACTAAAGCATTGGCTAAGCGGAGGGGTTCTTCTTCTCCTCTAAAGATCGCGAAGATTCTGAACCTTCCGTCTAAGATTGACGCGAAGACTAGAAGGGGCATCACGGAAAAATACTTCCTTCGGATGAAGGAGATGGGTCTTGTCGAAAAGCGTGGAGAGAACTACTACGCCAAAACGGGACTTAACCCGGCGCTAGAAGAGCAGTACTCGAAAGTAGCTCCACTAGTAAGGAACGGGCAGTTCCCTTCTTTTGAAGAGATCGTCCAGAAAACAGACATCTCCGACCCGGATGTTGCGGAGGAGCTTCGCCTTGCATTTATTGCTAGAGGAGGATTGCCTTACACGCCTAAGGAATTCTCGAAGGAGTACAGGCTTTCAGTAGACGGCGAGGTCGATCAGACTCGATCGTTCTCCACGTTAGCTGAAGCCCAAGGCGCAGCGAATTCCGAACTTACTGCTGGCACCAAGGCCGTCGAAGTACTTGATCTCGAAGAGAGACTTCGCATTCCGTCCCAGCTCAGGCAGGCGACATCCGACAAGAGTGTAGAAATTGTCGAAAGAGACGCTCCGTACGATGGAATCGCCAAGTCCGAGTACAAGGTATCCTCCAAGCCAACCGGGGCATGGGAGGTGTTGGATTCCTCTGGGAACCGGGTGGCTCTTCGCTCTAGTAAGAAAAAGGCAGATTCCTTCATCAATGGCTCTGGTCCGGGCAGGGTCGATGTAATAGTAAACGATCAAAAGATTGGATCGGCGCGTAACCAACCTCAAGCTCAGAAGCTGCGGGCTGATTGGATCGCTTCAAGACGATCTGAAGTCTACGATCAGGTTTACGAAAGCGAGCTATCGAATACGAGAAACCTTGAAGATTCTGTGTATACCAGAGAATCAAGGCTCTCCTTGGCAGACAGGGCGGCAAAGAAAGCCGCCGACCGCGTTGATGCTGAGTATAAGACTAAGTACGACTTTGTACCTAACGGCTTCACGGTAAACAAAGTTGATGGGTACACCGTAACTGAGCGTCGATTAGGTCAAGACGGTCGATCCTCTGACCCGAGAATTACGGAGATATTTCCCTCTCGCGATGAAGCGGATTCTTACGTTTCCGATTCGATCGCGGCGGTCAGTGGGCCAAGGTTCTTTGAAGGTCAGGAAGTTTCTGCTGTTTCTCTTCTTAAACAACTTGAGTTCGCTCGGACCAACCCTGAGTCTGCGACATCGAGACGGCTGAGTGCCGTTCGGGAAGTTCAGCCTAGAGCCACAAGACCGTTTCCTGCTGAAGATTTTTCTGAGATCTCCAGCCCGAGGCGAGTGTCAGAGTTTCCGGTTGATCAAGTCCCTGTCGTGGAAAGGGAACAAGTCGGATCATTTCCCGCAGAAGACTTCTCTGCGGCGGACATGGATGCCTTGGCGGTCGCCCGCGAGACTCAAGGTAAAAGCCCGGAGGAAATCCGAAGTATAATTTCTGAGCGAGCCGCTCGGAGAACACTTGAGGAGACAGGCGAATCCCCGGTTGGTCCATTCGGCGCAGGTAGGCGCACTTCCAAGGGTGCGGAAAAGTCGAAAGATACTTGGCGTCAAGGGAGACTTCGACCTGAGGCTGAGCAGTCTGTTATTGCACGTCTTGATTCTCTCGTAGAGGGGGTGGAGTCAGGGGCAATTCAACTCGACCCCGAGAGTGAGTTTGCCAAGAAGTACGAACAGCAGAAGCTCAGCCAAGATTCAAAGAACATTCTCTTTAACGAGGCAGCGATCGAGTCCCCCGGAGATAGGGCGGAGTGGATTGATGGCCTCGATAAAGAAGTTCAGGCAATTTCCTCACGTATGGGACTGCCGGTCAAGGTCAAGCTATACGAGAAGAAAGGCGCTCAGGAAAGCGCTGCTGAATTTCTCACAGAGTCGATGGTGGTTCAGATCGCTGTCGATTCAAATCTCGAAGGCAAGACAACTCAAGAACAATTGGCAGCGATTGAACCTTTCCTGAATCACGAGTTCGTTCACGTCTCCCGACGACTTGGTTTGATTAAAGCCTCGGAGTGGTCGAAGCTAACTGATTACGTAGAGAAGACTCCTATATCCAGCGAAATGCTCTCGCGAATAAATGCTGCTCAACGAGCGGTGGGTGGTCCGATCTTTGAAGAGGGTACGACTTACCTCGACTACGCCTTCAAGGCGTATGGGTCGCAAGGCACGCATCAGCTTGAGGCCATTGCCGATAAAGCGGCTTTCGATAGAGGGGAACTCACTGCCGCTGAATACTCTGCCATCAGGGCTGAACGGGAAAAGCGAAACTGGATCAGGGACGATTACGTGGAAGAGGCGGTCGCCCGTCTTTTCCAAGACTATACGTCGGAAGGCCAGATCAATCTTCCGGCAGCGAACCAAGCTGCTCCCGATGTAGAAAAGAGTGTACTCAAGAGAATCCTTAACTGGTTCCGTCAGGTAGGCAATACCATTAAGAAGCGCGGGAATCCAAGCGTAACTGACATCTTGTCTACATTCGCGACAGAAGGCGAGCTAAGCAAGAGGCTTGATCGAGGAAAGGCGTTAGATACTTGGTGGCTTCGCCGCGTAGATGGGGCTGAGTACGAAAGGCTCCGCAATTTAGCGATTGCGTCGGGGAACAAGTTCCCTGATCCGCAAATTGCGGAACGTCTAATCGGCGAACAAGCTAAGGCCGAGGGGAAAGATCAAGAAGGATCGGTTCAGCCAGAGGGCCGATCCGCTGAAGAGTTCGCGATTGCTTGGGTTTCGGATGGGTCGAAGACTTCGCCTGAAACGCGAAGAGCAATAGACGTATTCCACGGAACACCGTACATCTGGAAGATAAATTCTCGTCTCGGCAGGCTTGCGCCGGACCTTCATCGAGTAGGTACAGGCGAAGGTCCTCAGGCTTTTTCGTGGGGTTTCTATACTGCCGAAAGTCCCGAGGTAGCAGAAGGTTACAGGGATAGCGTATCGGCGAGGCGTGGAACTGCTGGCGGAGCTGTATACGGCCTGACCATCGACGAGTCGGAAAGCTCATTGCTCGACTTGGATAGGTCTGTCTCTGAGCAGAGTGTTGAAGTCCAGAGAATTCTCCTCGATATGGGCTTGATCCAAGAGGGGGATAACCTCGACGCGCTGAACGGTCAGGACATGTACGTTCGTTTGGTGAACCAGTTCCAGTCACCTTCGGACGCTGAGATTTCAGGTTCGTTGATCGGTGAGTCTGAAGCAAATCCGGAAACTCTCCGCGCTGCCTCAGAGACAATGCTTGAATCAGGAATCCCCGGCGTTCGATACCTTGATGGCAAGAGTCGGCCAGCAGAAGCGGTCTCGAATACTAGAAACTACGTGATGTTTTCTGAGGACAATATCTACGTAGACCCAGTACGCACAGACGCTTCTCTGACTGAAGAAGTCGAGATTGGATCCCCCAGCCGAACGGTTAATGATCCGGTTCTGGCCCCACGGTCTGCTGACCCGCGAAATCTTAGATCTTCTGACGAAGAGGTTGGTCTTGATAGTTATACGTGGGGTGAGTTTCCTGCGAATAGATTCGGAAACACGAGTAAGCCTTCTAGGGTTATCGTCAAGGAAGGGTACGCTACGCGATTGCCGGGAACAGGTGAGCTTTCTGGAATGGGCAAGCGGTTCCTAGACTCCTCGACTCGCGATGTCCAGCGGAATACTACGTTTTCCAACTGGGAAGACCTTGTTGCCGGTGCTTTCGAGAGGCTTAATCCTGTTCGTGTAAAATCAGGTGAGTTTTCAATTACTTCTCCCACTGAAGATCGAGTCGTGTTAGTTTGGAACGACCCTCGTTTCGAGAACCCTGCCTCTATAACTCTGGACTATGTTAAGGATAGAAATAGTGACGTATCTGGCAATCCTGACAATGATTATTGGAGCGTTGTTGGTCTTCGTGCAGATGGGCGCTACTCGCTCCCGGCGCAGCCGTATCAACCAGATCCATCACTTAGAGGACCGGACGTATCCGCTTCCGCCGTGGTGGCGTCGGAACGACCGGAGTCGGTGGCTCCGGCAAGCGCGAGGGAAATCAAACGGTACTCGCTAGAAAGTTCCACGGCAAAGCATGACCCTGCCACTGAGCAGGCACTCGACACTGTTCGCGGCGACCTCCCGAGGCCGCGAAAGTCTCTTTGGCAACTAGCAACCTCCGGTTTGCCAGACATAAGCAACGATACGATCGACCGGTTCAGGCAGTTGTTCTTCGACAAGTACAATCGCTTGTGGAGAGCTGGGCTTATGCTGGGGGATCGAGGGGATGTGGTCCAGCTTGCGGACAGCTCTGCTCACGCCGCAGCTTTGCAGATCGACCGGTCCTCTGCTTACTTTGCCCGGATGTTGATGAAGGGCGGAATTGAGTTTCAGCGTCCTCCCGGGAATGTTCCGGGTAGCGAGTTCGACGGAACACCCGTAGTCACCGATCTCAACCTGACTAACCAAGCTCAAGGGGTGGTAGTTGGATTTAATCCAGAAGATCTTTCTGAGCGTAGAACCATAGACGTATCGCTTTCGCCTGATAAAGGATACAAGGTTAAGACTGGCGGGTTGATTCCCATTCTCCAGTTGATCGGTACTCCGGATAACAATCTTACCGATGAGTTCTTTATGTATGCCCGGGCTCTCCGCGCGCTCAGACTCAAGTCTGAAGGCAGGGCCACTGGGAAAGAGTGGCCCGACAGTCAGATCGCAGAGATCCTCAAGTTGGCCGAGGTACACCCAGAGTTAGGTGTTGTACACAGGAATCTACAAGCGTGGAACAACAAGCTAGTAGACTTCCTAGAGGCGACTCAGGCTATTCCTTCGTGGATGGCAGAGGAATGGAAGAGGTACGGGGACTACACGCCGTTCTACCAAGATCTGTCCAACATGGAAGACTCCGGAGGGGTGGGGGATACCCTCCTCCTATCTCTTTTCGGCAGTGAGTTTGATAACGAAACATCTCGTTCGATCGCAAACAGTTTAGTCACAGGGGAGCCCTCGAAAAAACTGAAGAACGCGACCGGTATGAACAAGATGATGAGCCCCATTGAAGCCATCAGCAAAAACGCGATGCGCTTGATTACTGTGGGCTTGAAGAATAATGCACGGAATCGAGCTATCAGGGACCAAGAGATTCTGGGTGCAGTTAATCTCGCAGACGGGGAAAGGAACTCACTTGCCCGGAAACTTGGCGAGAATGAAAGCTATGAAGGCTCAGTAAAGACTCTTCGGAATGGGGAAGAGGAGCGTTGGTACATTGCTGACCGCATGACGCAAGAACTTCTTGAGGGATCTTTCAACGGAAACAACCCGGGGATCGAGAGCTTTAGCCGGATCTTGAGTATGCCAGCGAACGTCTTGCGAGAAGGCGTCACTAGAGCGCCTGACTTTATTCTTCGCAATCTCCAGCGAGATAGCATCAATGCTTGGCAGCTAGGTCTTGATGCTCCGGATTCACCCGGTGGCGCACCATTGGTTGGCGCACTTAAGCGATACGGCAAAAACCTTCGCTTGCAGTTGGATGATAAGGCTACTGAGGAATACAACATCCTTCAGGACTTCGGTGCGATCGGAGGGTACGAACTTCTAGGCATTAGCCCCAAGAAACTTCAGAGAATCTTCCAGTCTAAAATAGAAGACAGGACCGGAGCAAAGCAAAAGCTCTGGAACATCTGGGACAAGTGGGGCGAGGCGAGCGCTCGATCTGAATCAACTGTCCGAGAGCAAGTCTACTTACAGGTCTTGAGGGATACAAAAGAAAAGCTCCGCAAGAAAGGTTACTCGGATCAAGCAGAGATCGAGCGACTTGCCATGTCCGAAGCAGCTTTTCAGGCTATGGAAATCCTGAACTTCAGCAGGCGCGGATCGAGTACGGCGATGCAGTTGTTCACGGCAGGGATTCCGTTCTTGAACGCTCGATTACAGGGCCTAGATCGGCTCTATCGCGCATACGCTTACAAGGAGTCTCCCAACTCGGCACTCTCCAACGAAGATTTTTCTCGCATCCTGAAGCAGCGCTTGCTTATCTTGGCTTCCATCTCAGCAGCGATGGCTGTCTGGAATTACGGAGATGAAGACTACGAGGATCTACGCAAGGAAAAGCGAGATGATAACTGGATGATCATGCTTCCTAAGTGGGGAGGGGAGGGGTCTCCTCGGTTCTTCTCGATCCCGATCTCTTTCGAGAACGGAATCATGGCTAAGATTATACCTGAGCAGATTGCTCGATCGTTTATGAAGTTCGTTGATGGAAAAGAGACAGGCGAAGTCTTCAGTGATGTTGGCTCTACGATGTGGAGGCAGTTGGTTTCTACGCTGCTGATTAACCCTCTTGGATTTGCAGCGCTCCATCCAGCAAACCAAGCCTTGGTAACTAATTGGGATAACTTCAGGGACACTCAAGTCGTGCCTCAGTGGATGAAGGATTCACTCGATCCTGAATACCAGCGTCGATCCTCCACGGGTTCCACCGCTCAGAACTTCCGCAACATTCTCGACTTTGCTAGTGCGGGAGTGATTGACTTAAGCCCTATCCAGATCGAGCATCTAGTGAGGGGGTACGGCGGGACCCTCGGCATGTACGCATTGATGTCTAGTGACTTCATTGCTGATCGACTGCTGGGCGGAATCGACTTCCCGATAATCGGAGAAGTAGGGAAGGCGGGAACGCCACTACAGGCGTGGACCTCCTACCCGGCAGTCAGGAGTGTCATCCAGACAGGTCTCGGCGGGGGGCAGAAAGCGAAGTTCTACGAAGAAGCGGCCAATGAACTTAATCGTGTCGTAGGAACTCTCAACGCGATCAAGGAAGAAGGTAACCCGAGAAAGTTTGCACAGTATGTTGCCGAGAACAGAGGGCTTCTATCTAAGGCTGATTCTATTCGGGATATTCGGAAGATCCTAAAGGAAGTTCGAGAAGCAAAAGAATCTATCATCCGTCGCGGCGGCAGCGTTTACGGTAAACGAGAAAAGCTGGACCGCCTAAGGTCTATCGAGAGGGATCTCATTTCGAGGCTTGATCTGTAATGAACTTAAGTGAACACTTTACGCTTGAAGAGTTGTGCAAGTCTCAGACCGCAGATCGGCTGAGCATCGACAACACCCCGTCAAGTTCTCAGGTTACTTGTTTGCATTACCTTGCGAACAGAATCCTTGAGCCAGTAAGGGGTGAGTACGGCGTCCCCTACAGCCCCTCTTCTGGATACAGGAGTGCAGAGCTAAACAAAGCTGTGGGCGGATCTCCTAATAGCCAGCATTGCCTCGGCCAAGCGGCGGACATAGAGCTTCCCGGGGTATCCAATCTAGTTTTAGCTTGGTGGATTCGCACGCATCTCGACTTCGACCAGCTCATACTCGAATATTATGACGGGGTGGACCCATCTTCTGGCTGGGTACACATCTCTGTCGTACCCCCAGACTCAAGGAAATACAACAGACACGAGACTCTGGTGTACGATGGGTCGTCTTATTCAAAGGGGCTTCCGGGGTGAGTAGTCTGGATGAACATCTATCCGTAGCAGTTTCCGCGATAGATGTTGTGTACGAGAATGTTTCTCACATTTTCACGAATGCGCCTGATGGTGCTTTCGGAGTAAGAGGTGATGCTTTGCACGCCTTAATGGTTGAGGTTTTTGACCTCAGAAACGGGTTGAGGCTTTGCGCTTCTCCTCAGGAGAATTCAAATGGATTGGTTGATCACAAATCTCGGGTCAGTTCTGGACGTTGCGACAAAGGTGGTTGCAGTTGCGGCGGCGATTGCAGCGCTTGTGCCTAGCGGAGGAAACGCTGTAGGTGTTATTGCTTCCGTCAGGAAAGTAATCGATGTCCTAGCTTTGAACATCGGAAACGCGAAGAATGCCGATGGGTCTGATTGATGTCTTCTTTATGGGTGTCTCTTAGTCTCTTCTCTGTCTGTGTTTTTTCTATTTGGTTAGCCATCTCCTTGGCTAAAACATCCGCTAGGGCCAACAGAGATGCGGAAGATTTAGAGGATGAGATCGATGCTATCCGTCGCTTCAACCTTGCCAATTCTAGGCGGAAAAAAACTGGTAAAGAGCTGGTGGATAGTTTGCTTGATCGCGCTTCTCTCGGGATGCGTAATAAGGAGTAGTCACATCACTCCACCATGCCCAGCTCCTTCACTGGGTGCAGCCCATCAATTATCAGACCTAATTTTTCACGAAGACGGGTACGATGATTTGATCGACTGGGTTTCTGAGATAGATCGTTACTGTCTTGCCATAGACGAATTGCACTAGGATTTACTTTACGGGGGAGCTTTAGGGCTCCCCCGTTTTATTTTGGGTAAGTCCTACCCATCTTGATTGATTGGTGTTCGTTAGCCTTGCTTCGTGTTGCTTGTTAATGTAAACGTGTTTATGTTTACCTGACTTTCTACACGGAGTTTTTGGCAGATATGGAACACGAATTCACGGTTAAAACAAAAGACCCCATCGTGGCCGCGCTGATTAAGCAGATGGAGAAGCGCAGCAAAGAAGGGGCCAAAGAGTATGGATTTGACTCGATCTTGGAGCGAGTAGACGATCCGCTTACTCTGGTCTGTGATGCCCTAGAAGAGGCTATCGATCAGATTGTTTACCTCGGAGCAGCGGTTTCGCTTCTCAAAGAGATTGAGAAGGCCAAGAACGAGGAAGAGCAGGAGGAAGAGGAGATCCTCCGATTCTTGGTTGATTCCCACTACCCGGGAAGGTCTACTCCATAAAGGGGAACGAGAGTTCTTCTTCTACCTGAAAAGATCTAAACCTTTCCTGTAGTTCTTTGAATTTCGCTTTAGCTTCCTTGTTCTCTCTCAGTTCTGTTCGGGACTGAATACACAATATTTCCCGTAGTCTCTCCGCAGCAGCTTCATCTCTAGCTTCTGGGGTCCACTCTTCTATGTGTATTGCAGGTTGCTCGAATAGGTCAGCGAGTAGCCACCCTTGAAAATGGGGGTGGCGACACAATCTTCCTGCTGCAACTACGGGGTCATGCACCTTCCTTGCTTCTTCGAGTTCTATCTTATTCGAGGGCAAGTTTTCTTCGGTAGGCACAGGTTTTTCGTCTGACCCGATCTCAAACAGTACAGCTTGAAATCGAGTGCCCAAGGGTGCGTCGAGCAAATCCCGTGGCGCTTCGTCGGGATGGACAGAGAAGCCGATCACCCATCCGTTCTTATCCTTCCGAAGTATCATCAAGCTAGACTCAAAAGTCTGAGCCGCGTCGTTCCATTCCTTACTCATGTGACTTCTCCTTACTATATCTCTCGTAAAATTCCGTAGCCCAATCGATAGGATCTATCCTTGTATGGGCGCTCCACCAATCAGACTCTCTGCCTAAGGTGTGACAGTTCATGTGGCATGTTACGCATAGAGGGACTGCCCAGATATCTGAAGCCTTCCTGCCCATGCCGCGTCGTTCGGCGTGGCGCAGATGATGGGCTTGGACATCAAAGGGGGAGCCGCACGATAAGCACGACTCCCCCCTTACCCTCTTAAGGTATGCCGCAGATCTCCACGGCTTGACCTTAAAACGGGATTTCTTCATCGCCTTCCTCGGGTCGGGGGGTCTCTACTTCGATGGTGATGAACTGGTAAGAACCATTCTGCCCTTTGCGTTCCCAGCTCGCAGCTCGCAGCTTGAGGTTGTCGTCGTTGCCGTACTTCTTGTACGCCTCAACAAGTTCCTTGAGAACGTCTTTATGAATCCTGCCGGGTCCAGTAAAGTCGGGCTGCTTATCGTTCTTCTTCTCGTTGGGGTAAAGCCAGAGGAGCGTCTTGTCTTCCTTGCGATCTTGGGCCATTAGCTGAGTTCCTTTTTCTTGGTTGAGAACAGATCAAAAATTTCTTTGTAGAGATCGTTATGAGTTTTTTCGAGCTTCTTAAGCTCCGCCTGATTTTGCTTCCAGAAGGACTTCAGGTCGTCAATCGTCTCGCAATCCTCTACGAACACGCGATACGCCACCGCTACACCAGAGTCCTCCTCGGGAGTATCCTCTCCATCAGGCGCTTCTTCTTCTTTCTTTGCCTTGGACTTTACGGGGGACTTCTTCTGGGGCTTCTCGGTTTCATCTGCACCTCCCGGGAGGTCCTCGTTCGCGTAGATGTAATGCCCAAGCCCCAGCATGGCGATGCACTTAACGAGACAACGCATCTTAGAGTCAGACACTGATCTTGCGTCCGGGTTGGGGATTGCCTTGTTCCGATAATCCATAACCGGCAACCACATTGTCGCATCAACTGAACCTACGCGAACAGTGCAGTGGACTGAGGCGGTCCCGTCAGCGTAGACCATGCAGTCGATCGTAGGACCAACATGATCCACGGGTTCCGAGTTAACTGTCCACTCTCGGAACTCGTATTCCGCCTGTGGGTAGTTCTCTTTGAGAACCCCCCAAGCCCAAGCCCAGCTTAAGTAAGACAAGCCATTCTTTTTTTCGACGCGATCACTCACATCGATCTTGCTCAGCGTTTCCCAAACGTCTTTCGCTGTGGGATTTTCCGTCGCTTTAACAGCCACTATATCTCCTTAACACTTTTGTATTGTTCGCACCATTGAGAGACACCACAGTAGTCCCCCTCGCATCGTGCAAACTTCCTTGGTCGCTCTATCACTTCAGATCCCGGAAGGCCGAGCGACATGGCTTCCGCATCTGTTTGGTTGTCAAAAAGTTTTGATGCTCGCTTCCGAAGCTCTTTGTTCTTTGCGAGTTCATAGAGTGCGTAGACTGGTGGGCGCGCCCACATCTCCTCGAAAGTGCATTCGGGGAGATCTTCGTGCGTGTGCGCCGAGGCTCTGTCTACAAGGTATTGGTATGCAACTTCCTCGCTCCACATATCGATAGGTATCCTGACGATGGGAGCGCAAGGGTAGTTGGGGGATCGATCCAGACCGCTGGCGGTCCAGTCTCGGACGATCGCGATGACTTCTACGCCAGCAACTTCCACTTCGTTCAAGCGAGCGAGTGCTGCGTAGCAGTTCAACTGCTTGACGTGTTCGGGTTTGCCTTCCGGGTTCGCTTGTACTGCGAAGGCACTAGTGGTCTTGTAGTCACTGATGATGTATCCCTGAGAGGTGGGGGTCTGCAAGTCTACTTGACCGCTCACGGTTACGGACCCGCTATCGCATGGAATCTCCGCATGGAATCTCTCTTCCACAATCTGCTCAGGTTCAGCGCCCCCTTCGAGGATTGCGTGTACCGCAGTACCGAGGATCGACCATGCTTTCTGCGATAGATCTTCTTCTCTTTCCCGGTAGTGCTTCAACCGAAGCCGCTGCACGCGGGGGGAGTCGATCAGTCCGGTCACGCTGTAGTCGGCCCCGCCCTTCGTGTGGGCATTCGCTTGATCGAAGCGCTCGAATACAGACGGGAGGTTGTACTTGTTAGTAGTTTTCATGGCTAAATTTCCAATTCACATTGAGGTTAGTGTTTACCAGTGCTAGAGAGTGTAGTCAAGTGGGACTTTGACCAGACGATATTAGGCGAGCCAGCTTCAGCCAAGAACCAGCGGCGGATCGTGACCGTTGGTGGTAAGCCGAGGCTGATTAAAAGCAAAAAGGCTCTGGGGTATTGCAAGACCTTCGCGGAACAGGCCATTCCCTTGGATCCCCTCCTCGAAGGAGACGTGTCTATCCTGCTGGATGTTTACTACGCAAGTCGCAGGCCGGATTTGGCTGCAATGGACATCGTGATGGACTTGCTTCAGGACGTGGCGTACCTCAACGACAGGCAAGTGAAGGCTAGTCAATCGCTTTGGAACTTAGACAAGGAAAATCCACGGGTAAGAATACGAATACGAACTCTGGAGAAAGATTGCTCCACAGGAATATCATCATTCGAGCCATCCGAGATATGGGGCTAGGTGATATCCGGGAGGTTTTTCGATCTCGCCAGTGGAGAAGTACTGCTGCATTTGACGAAGCGTGCAGGCTGGCAGGCTGGGACCGGGAATGGGTGGAAGCAATCTTCTCTTCGGTTGAAGACTTACATCACGAGCATGGTGCGGTTAGGCACAAGTTGACAAAGGACTCTGTTGCGTTACTTAGAAAGATGGTACGCAACTAACATCAAAAAAGGGGGAATGCTATGGCAGGCGATCGTGATCTCGTAAGGGATCATCTCTCTACGATCTCCATTACTCGATCTCAGACGCGGACTACGTGTCCTATCTGTGGACCAGACCGAAAGAAACACACAGAAAGATCCCTATCTATAAAGATAGATGAGGATTGCGCGGTTTATCTTTGCCACCACTGCGGAGCAGCAGGGGCAATCCCGCTAGAGGCACCGGAACCAGAGCCCGAAGTGGTTCCTGCGAGAGTCTCTAATCTTAGTGAGTCACAGATCGCGTGGCTTGCAACAAGGGGCATCAGCGCAGATACCGCAGACAAGTGCGGCCTTACTTCGGGCAAGGTGTATGTCCGATCTAGGGGCACCGAAGTCGAGTGCGTTGGATTCAAGTACAGCAACGCGGACGGCACAGAGGCGACCAAGTGGCGAGACGGAGGAAAGAACTTCAGTCAGACAGGCGCTGCTCGATCTCTTTGGCGAATAGACAAGTGGGAAGGGTCTGATCTCGTAGTTTGCGAAGGCGAGATGGACGCTCTTTCTTTTGAGCAGATAGGCGTACCTGCGGTGTCTGTCCCGAACGGGGCACCTTCTACTCTTTCCAACGGGGAGAACGGAGGTAAGTATTCATATCTCTGGGATGCGAAGGATCAGATCGAAGGGGCCAAGAGGATCATTCTAGCTTCTGACGCGGATGAACCCGGACGACTTCTATCGGAGGAAATTGCACGGCGTATCGGAAAGGCTAGGTGCTGGCGTCTCTCGTATCCTGCCGACTGTAAAGATGCCAACGATGTGCTGATGAAGCACGGGGAGGTTGGCTTAAAGGAAGTCTTGAGCGGGGCCACTCCTTGGCCGGTCAATGGGCTCCGCGACGTTTCGGAGTACCGCAGAGATGTGATGGCTGTTCATCAAAACGGAGTGGACCACGGGGTTAAGTCAGGGATCGCCGAACTCGACAACCTCTACCGTGTTTGCCCGCAGACGTTGACTATCTGCACCGGGGTTCCCGGAAGCGGCAAGTCTAGTTTTCTGTCTTGGCTTACTGTCCATCTTGCCCAGAAGCACAACTGGTCTACCGCTGTTCTCTCGGCAGAGACTCCGCCAACGATCATGCTTTTACAGATGGCAGGTATATACAAGCAGCAGTCTTACCTCGGTAACATGAAGATGAGCGAGCCTGAGCTGGCGCAGGCTTTGGACTGGCTTTCTGATCGGTTCGTAATTCTTGATGACTCAGATACATCCGTCAGCTCTGTCGTTGAGCGGGCGCAGGCTGCTGTGCTTCGTATGGGGGTGCGGTCTTTGATTGTGGACCCGTTCAATTTCCTCACCGGGAATCAGGGTAACGGGGACAACGAGATGGGAAGCATCAAGAACATCCTTGTATCGCTTAAGAAAGTCGCAGTGGAACATTCCATAGCGATCTTCCTAGTAGCTCACCCGATCAAGATGTTTCGCCAACAAGATGGCAAGACTCCTATACCTACCGGGTACGACGTGGCGCACAGTTCAGACTTCTTCAATGTCGCCGACGCGGGTATCACTCTCAGTAGGGAAGGGGCTAACGCTCGCTTTACTTGCTGGAAGGCACGCTTCCCGTGGATCGGCAAGCCCGGAACAACTGAGCTTTCCTTCAACGCCGATACTGGTATTTTTGGATCTGCGCTTGGAGCATGGGGGGACATGGGAGATGGCAACGATTGGACTGATTTCTAATCTTCTCACCGACGAACAAAGAAAAAAAGTAGATCTCGTTGAGGAACGCTTAGATTCCCGTGGTATTTTCACACGGTTTCGCGTCGAAGACCAGACGGTTTTCGACGCTTTTCTTTTAATGGACCTCATAGATAGGCACGAGCATGACGGCCTTATCTGCTTCCTCAAAGATGTCGAAAGAAGTGGGGGTGCCCCCGCTTCATGCAACTTAGAACCAGAGGGGAGTGGTACGGCTTCTTACAAAGTAGGTGACCGAACCTCTGCGAGGTGGCTCTCTTTCTCTTACGTTTACCGTCATCTTGATCGCAAGGGAGTCCGGGAAGAAGCGGACCTAATCCTCAGGTTGATACCCGGCATGTATAGCTGGAGAGATCGCTGGGACCGTGAGGCATTGAAAAAGATGTGCGCCGGGATTCGTCCAGCAATATCTACGATCGCAAAGTTTTACGGTTGCTCGCCAAAGCCAGACCCCCGGATGGTAATACTCTCGGGGAAGTACAGTGAGTAAAGAAAAAGGGCCAGCACTAGTGAGGTGCTGGCCCTTTACAGGAGAAGGGCAGTTTTGGCAGGCAACCCTCTTGATTATGAATTACATCATTGATTGGTCTGTGTCAATCAGACGAATTCACGGTCTCACTTTATCTCCTGTAGCTGCTCCTCGTCCGCCCCTAGATTCCTGAGGGCTTTGTGGATCTTTTCCATCGTAGATCTGCGAGGGCGTGCCTTACTGATTTCGATATTACGGATGGTTTCTGTGGATATCAGGGCCTCGTCAGCGAGAGACTCTTTGGTAAGGCTCAATCCAGTACGGATTTTCCGTAGATTTAAGCCGACAGAGCTTACAACGCCAGAGCCCATACAAACTTGGCACGGCATGTCAGCGAATCCAATCTCCTTGATTCTATCTTTCTCTGGCAAACCTCAATCCTCGACTACGACGTGAACGGCAGCGGTCCTACCGCTCCGGGTTTTCCTGCGCTCACCGCTGTCTACGATCGCGCCGGAGAGTACTAGCTCTCTTCTTCTAGGGCGGACAGTGCTACCGGTTAATCCCGTTTCGACTTCGATCTCTTCGTCCGTGCATCCACCCAAGCACTTGATTACATCGTAGACGACTCTCCTGAGGGACGTTGCCGAACCAATGATCGACTTGGCTGCATCCTTGCTGGTGTCTCTGTTAGAGAATGGCAAAGTGGGGTGTTCTCCGCCGTTGACCCATCCTTTATCTGACATGCTTTTTCTCCTGTTGTAATAAAAAAGGATCATTATGTTTGCCCAACATAATGATCCTTCTAGGTAACTTCTCTTCAGGGTTACTGCTTACTCTGGCTTGTTCTGCTTAACAAAATTAGCCAGAACAAGAGTGACTAGGTTACTCAGCGATCTACCTTGGCTCTCGGCGATCATCTGTAGATCAGCTTTCAAGCCGGGGTAATTCTTCGACACGGAAACAACCATCTGCACGGCTTCGCTTTTGACCCCGCTAAACTCTTTAACGCTCACTTGATTATCCTTTCTCCGGTTACATTGCCGGGGTGTTTATCGAGTTATATCATAACGCAACAGAGTCAGTCTTTGCTACGCATTTCTCGGTGAGCGATATTCACTTTCTCCTTAGTAGTGTTGTTTGAATATAATCATCATCCCAATCCGGATCAGGATCAGGATCTTCCCTCGAAGATAAATCCTCGAAAGACCATTCACGCATACCCCACGACGCGGCCCACGTCGTCCAGTAGTACTGTCAATGCGGGGGCAGCGTCACGAATTCCAGTTCAGGAGTGTCCTTGCACGCCTCCGAGAAAACATCCGAATCAATCTCTACGCAACCTTGATGCCTCTCGTTAGGCACCTGACCGCACCCATCGTACGTGCATGTATGTGGTCGCATTGCTGATTGGATACGCTCCCTGATCTTCAACTGAAAAGAGATCGGCTGCCGAGTTTTATCGCTCCACTGGATCGCGGCTCTCGCCATCGCCCTTCCGAACTTCTCGTCTTGCGTCATATCGATCACCTCCCCACCAAGTTGGAGTAGTCCATCGGGTCATACTCCAAATCATATTCGTCGTATTCCCGCTCACACTCTTCATCTTCATGGATGTAATCTTCTTCATCTAGCGAGGGTTCCAGTGAGAGATCGTCTCCGATTCTAGGCATTGGGTTCTACCTCCAAAGATGGAAGCAAAAGCCATTGCTCCGGTGTCATGTCTACTGACACGTCTCCGACAGGAGTAAAGAACGAGGTGCGGACTTCGGTGTCGTTATGGAGCATCGAAAGCGTCACGGGGTAAACCGTGTCGTCGTCGGGAAGTTCCGATAGAAACTCCCAGTCGATAACCCGATTGAAGTCTGCCTTACAGGCTTCTTCGTTGATGGACCAAAGCAAATCCTTACTGGCGAACCTTACTTCCTGCATATCTGCTGCTCCTTTGAGAAGTTAACTCTCTCTTCACGCGAGATTGAAACATCACTTGGACTCACTCTGGATCGACCTCACAATCTCATCAGCGATGATGCTCACTACGAAGTCCTCAACGGTTTCGCAGGCATCGAATTGTTTGTTCCTCTCGTCTTCTATTCCGTTATCCCTAGCGTCACCTTCGGTAAGGATATTCTCCCTCGCTAGTTCAAGTACAATCCTCATAGCTTTTTCAAGTTTCATAATTAGTCATCCTCTTCAATCGCAAAGTTGAGATAACTGCACCCAGTCAGCTTCATCTTTTTCTCAGCCCACTTCCTTGCATCTTTATCCGAGAGAAGACCCACCGGGTCCTTTCCGGACCTGCCTCCATGCGCGAACCATCGCATTACATTCGACCCGTCATACGTCACAAACAATTCTGTATCAAACATTTTCTTCACTCCTGTCATTCCCATCAAAAACCTCGTTAGCCACGATCAAACCTGATGCTAGTCGAGGGATGACATAGTCATCGAGCGTCCAGCCAGCGATGTCGTAACCTCGAATAACAATACGCATTGCATTGCTCGTCTTGCCTGCTTGGTTTCCGGGGAGGGTTTCCATCTTCGCGCTGTACCCTACTGGCAAGTAGTTCTGCACATCCTCCAAAGGTGTAGTGTCATCAAGAACTACTGCGGCGCGCTCGCGCTGCAAATCGTGGGGCGATTCTTTCTTGAGTCGTTGCCATGCCCAATCTACCAGCCCGTCGATTTGATTCTGGCTGAGCTTGCTATTCGCTGCATAATGGACGATTGCCTCAGTGATTGCGTGGCTGATTGCGTACTCAAAGTCTACTCGTCTGATACTCATGTTATTTCTCCTGTTTTTTTCTATGAAAGATCAATCTGCATGGTTTCTCCAAACGGAGGCTTGTTGCTGTACCAACCGTCGTACCCTGTGTACACCTCGTCGGTACTTGCCCAGAGGACAGAGCAGGTCGGAGGCTCACCCCAATCGGTAGATCCGAGATCGGTGAACACGATGACTCCATCAGGCCGACCCTTCTGTCGGTTCACCCAGTTGAAGATCGGCGAGAAGCAAGTCCCCCCACCCGTATGGAGCGACTTCGGAGTGGAATCTCCCGGCTTAAGATCAACCACCTGAGCGCCGCTCACGGTCTCGTTGAAGGGCAGGATCGTTAGGCGCTGGACCTTCACGTTCTTGCGGATCTTATCCAGATGTTCCATGAACGCCTTGAACTCGTCCCAAGAAATACTGGAGGAGATGTCCACTGCAACTACGAGCCAATCAATCCCCTCACGCACAACACCCGGACGAAAGTCTCCGCGCTGCATCGCCCGCCGATCGAGCTTCCCCCAACTGCGTCCGCATACCTGACCGCGACGAGCGATCCACTTGTTGAGATATGACCGCCAATCCATCTTTGGCCTAGTCAGTCTCTCGACGGCGCGCCTGCCTCTCGGCTCGAAGCCACGCCCGGATGTCTTAGAGACAGTCTCGGCCTCGTCCAAGTCCTTTGCGATATCGGACAGCTTCTCGGCAGCTTCGTCTTCAGAGAGTGGGTCACCCTCCGGAGTAGTGGGGTCCCACACTTGGCCGGGTGCGTCATAGTCATCTTCCGCAGGAGCTTCTCCGCTGCTTTCCTCACCAGCGTTTCCTTCGTCAGATTCTTCTCCTGTCGAGTCCTCGCTGGTCGATTCGCTAGAGTCGCCTTCCTCCTCATCTTCCTCTTGGGAAGACTCTCCCGGCTCCCCTTCATCGCCCGGCTCCCCTTCATCGCACGGCTCCCCTTCCTCTTCGGGCGGATCTTCGGGGGGTTGTTTGCCGTCTTCGTCCTTAATGAGCTGTGCATACACCCGCTCTTCAGACATGCCCGCATACTTTTCATCGTATAGCCAGTCGGGGATGTAGTAACCCATCTCTTTCAGGATGGCGTTGATTACGTAGTCACACGCCTTGTTCCAAGTCGCCTGATCCCTCTTGCCTTTGCGGTAGGAATGCCCAAGAACATTGTGCAGCAGTTCATGTAGGAACAGCGGCCACCTGCTCTGCTTCTGTAGATCGCGCCACCATGTCGCATTGACATAGATCTTGCGCCCGTCAGTGGCCGCAGTCGGCAAGGACCTACCTTGGTAATTGCCCGCACGTACAATGCAATCCTCTAGCCGAGTGAGCAGGATGGCGTAATGGGGATGAGACGTGAAGCACTTCGTCCTGAATTGCCTGAACTCGCGGCGCATTGAGTTCTGGATGTCCACCCACTCCCTGTCACTAATAGGTTTTCGATTATTTACTACCTGCATGTTGTCCTCCTATCCCCGGATGCAGTCCGAGTAATCAATGGTGAACGCAGCCGTGTCGGGGCTCCGCTCTACAAAACAAGGGTTGTTCTTCTTGGCGATCATCCATCCGTACGCAGCGAACGTCTCCGGCAGACGCCTGAAGTACCGAAGAACAGATTCCACTTCCTCCTTGGTAATCTCATCGCCTCTAGCTTTGACGCCCCGGACGATGTTGGTCATCGCCGCGTAGCAATGCGAAGGCTGAACAAGCGAAGGAACTGATGCCTCGATATAAGGATCGACCACCTCCTCGTAGCAGGGAATGTCCGCCCCTTGTGCGTTGATAAACGACTTGAACTCTGCCCACGCAGCGCCACCCAATCGGCCTACGCCGAATGCGTCGAGGGTGTTCCCCTCTGCACCTAGATCCATCATGTGAGATATCGCAGACCAGCCACGCGGAGAGGGTTGCTTGCCCTCTGCTTCTGGGTCGAACCTCTGGAAGTGCAGCCCCTTGTTGGAGTGGTGGAACGACGTGATGCGGGTGTCGATGTCCCACTCCTCGATTGCCATCTCCATCCATTGAGGGAAAATATCCCTGTCGATAGATATGTAGGGTTCAGTCACCCGGGCAGACGGACGCTTCCCGGCATCCTCGTCTGTGAGGATTGGAACTACGGAGATACGATCTCGCATGGATTCAATCAACTCGTTCGACCCGCAGTTGGACCCCACTGGGTTCCACGCGAACGCATACCAACAGTTAGGCGCGCGGACCAGATCTCCGAGTCGCCCGTCCTGCACCATCGACTGCACGGCAGTTTGCGCGTCCTCCATTGCGTTGGTGAACTCGTCGAAGAAGATGCACGAACCGTCGTACCCTTCGGGCGTTTCCAACCCAATGAACTTACCCGTGGTAATGTGGACCACCTTCCCGTTCTTGATATCGGGAACGTAGAAACCCTCCACGTCCGGGCTGGGCGTACGAGACATGATGACCACATACAAGTAGTGGTTAATGCTCTCGCAGTACTGCTCGATCATTGAAGTCTTGCCTACACCTCGGGGACCCTCCAGCGAGATGGGTGTGCCTGATCCCTGAGGCCCCGTGGTCTGGGAAAGCCTAGAGAAGTGGAGCAACTCAAAAACGTCTGTCTTGTCGTGATTACCTGCCATGATAATTCTCCCTTTAGAGTGCGAGTCCAGCACCAAACTGGCCCACGCGGTTGATGATCTTGTCGGTCTTGCTAACGATGGCTTCCGCCTTTTTGCCTGCATGTTTCAGGAGATCTTTGTCCTCCCGAAGATCCTTCGGGTTCAGGTCGCAAATGTCCTTGATGATCTGCCGCCGAAGCGACTCGATCTCGGGGTCATCTGCAAGATTCATCGGGACCATCTTCTCCACTACGTCGTGGACATTCCCGATAAATGTTTCCGTCGAGAAGCGACCCGCACGCCCCCCGTCGTATCGAGACGCCTTGTCTACGATGTTGCAGATCGGTCGGCGCACCTCGTTGAGCAGCACGATGATGGCGTTGCGAGTGTCTCGCTCAAGCTGAGATCGGAGTCTCTTCTGGAACTCCTGCACCTGTCGGTAGCTCCACCCTGCGCGGACATCCTTCTCCGGGTCAGGCACAGAAGCTCGGTCGATATCGACGTGCCACTTCTCCCGCAACTCGCTGGCGCTTCCGAACATGTCACGGGTGACGTGTACTCCGTCCAGAGCGGCCATCCTCTCTAGCGCTTCGTCGAGAATCGTGTCGTAATCTCCAAGGAACTTTTCATACATGTGGAGATTTTCCTCGGCCATCTCCTCAAGCAGGGGAATCACCTTGTCGATATTCTGGTTGGCGTGATAGACCCAAGGGCTTCCGAAGGGCAGGCCCATCTTGACGTTCTCCTTCCTGATCCTTCCCTGATGGGCACGGACAGGTCGCACGTACTCCGTGAAAACCTTGACGGGAATGGGCGGGATCAAGTCGGGGTCTACGATGTCGTACTTCTCCCGAACCTCCGCCGCGAGAGTGGAACTCGTAACTCCGTTGGCCGCGATGCCACCAGCCCGTACGCTGACCAAAGACCCCATGTCCTGAAGTCCGGAGCCCATGCTCACTGACTCTTTTCCGATCTTGATATCCATCGACTATCTCCTTGTGTAGTTAATCTACACTAATTAGTAACATTTTATATCAATACAACCGTATGTCAACTAGTGCTACTTAATAAGTACCTGAGGAAAACTCCCCTCGGTATATCAATGCTCACCAACTCGCAATCACGTACACGGCGAAGCCGAACCCGATGACTGCCAAGAAGGTGAGAAGCGGATCGAACCACCACCTACGTGTGATGGGTACTCTCGGATTGAAAATCCGGCTGGCCTCTCTGAGGGCTTGTCGGCTTCGGGCGTCCACGAAGAGCGCGTTGATAGTACGCCGGTACTTCTCCATCTCTTCCTTGTCAGCCAAGCGCTCCTGAAGCCTTGATTCCTTCGTGTCGATGTCCTTCACCTTCATCACTTCATCTCCTTTGGGCTTTCCGCAATAAATCGGTGCCCTCCGTGTGGTCCCCAAGCGTGGGCGTATCCCTTGAACGATGGGGTCGATGCCGTTCGCTCACCGCAGAATCGGCACTTGATATCCTCAGGCGGCAGGTGCTGCACTCTTTCCGCCGCTACTTCTTGCTGTCGCTTTCCGTTTGCCACGTCTACTCCTTGATTCCCTTCTCGTCTGCCGAGAAGTAATTGGCTTTTTCGTCGCACATACCCAAGCTCATAGTCACCTTGCTCGGACCACTCCAACTACACGTGAGAATGTTCTTCGCTTTCTTGTAGGCACTTCGTGAGCTGCTCGCCCAAACCTCGAAGGTGGGTACACCTCTCGGGATCGACGTGCCGTCCGGGGTTGTCACGGTTACGTTCGCCGTGATCGACCATCGTATTTCTGCGGGTGTCATTGTTCACACTCCTTTGCTCTTACTCGTAGTGGGGTTTGGAATCCGGGTAGCTTTTACCCGGGGAAGTCTGGCGGAACACGACATACCTACCCTCGGAGAGGACAGACGAGATGTCATCGTTCCTGTCATTGTTGTAATCGGCGCACCTCTCCTCTGCGTTCTTGATGGCTCGCTCGATGTCCTCCTCCCTCTCGTCAGGGAAAGCCTCTCCGTCAATGAATCGGCCCGTCTCGAAATACCATCCCCCCTCCTCGGAGCCACCGTACGCACGGTCGATCAGGTACACGTTCACGAAAATTGTATTCGGGTAATGCACGGCCATCACTCCTCCTCCCATGACCAGTAGAGATCTCCGTCGAAAGAAAGCCCCGGAGTTTGCACGACGTGGCCCGGGATAAACCTATTGATCCAAGCCTGCGCCGCGTGTTCGTGGTTCTCGGCAATCCCCAATCCCTCAACCCAAGAGATCGTCAAGCTCCATTTTTTTTGTCCGTGAGGGCCGTCATCGGTGACCCTGATACGTGGGTCCCTCGCGATAGTCGGCGGTATGAATCGGGTGCGGATACATGATCTGGTGGTCATCGGATCTCCTCCTCGGCAGTATCCGAGGGAACAATTCTCGCGAAGAGACTCAGTTGGTGGGTGTCCGGGTGTTCCACGTGGAACGGCTGAATGTTGGGGGCGCGGTTCCGCTTGGGCCGGGTGGCGTCCTGCTGGTCCATGTATCGTGCAAATGTTTCTGCCATTGGTCTTCTCCTGTAGACGTACGTGGTACGTCTGGTTCTAAGCACTATGCCTAGAATTAAACCCGTGGAAACTTTCCACAGATTTAAGGCTAGGCACAGAACTGGCGTGGCTGGTCGGCCACTACTCCAATCCTGCAATTACCCTGACCGTGGCTCTCCCCTGACTAGTGGGATCGTGGCTTTGGTCGATCTGCTCCTCGCTGTCGGCTGCGCGGGCCGATGATCTTCGGAGCGTTGATTCTCTACGCGCTGACCAAGAGTTCCCGGGTGGTCACTGGCTTCACACACCACTCCCGGGCTGGTACCGATCGGTATTGCGTACGATCTCCCCGAGGCCCCACAGCTTCTGGGGTTGGCGTTCCCCTCCACTGCGAGTACCGGCACCGCTGCCCCAATCCCTGCGGACACTCGCTCATACAAGTGTGCGCGGTCTGGTTAGGCTCGCGGGGTTCAATACGTCTAATCAACCGATTGATCCGTTCTCTGATTCCGCCGGGGATTGTTGCCCCCGAAGACCGTCACCAGCTTGCGTTGGTTCGGTGCCTCTTCTGCGGTTCTAGGCTGTCGGCTCTCACCGTCCCACCAGCGCCCTGCTCGGTTGCGCCAATGGCCCGCCCTAGTGCGGGTTCATGTACTGCCTGCCTCCCTGCCAAACGTACCGGGTACGTCTGGGAATAAGTATCGAAAGGAAAGTTCCCCTCGATACTTATACATTGTAGCATAGTGATAGTGGTTGTCAATAGCGTCTAGTTGGAAACATTACTTCTGGATTCTCTATCTCTCTATTGCAGACCTCTATCTCTCTAGACCTCTATCTCTCTAAGTCTCGCGTACGCGCGCGCGCCCGGGCGGGTGCGGGCGTAGGTGGGTGTGGGCGTGCAGGTGCGGGCGGGTTGCGGGCGGGTTGGATCGAGCCAGACGTACCCCATACGTGTGGAAATTTATTTTCTGCTAGTTGTCGATTTATGTTGGAAACTATTGATTCTACCCTTGCGCGGGGTTACGCTCGTATCGCTCCGCGAGACCAGCGAAGCCGCCCACCGGCGAACCGGGGGCGCTACCGCCCTAAGAGGGCAGACAAGGCAGGCAACAATGGCACGTCAAACAAAAGAAGAACGATCCGCAGCGAAGGCCGCGAAAGAAGAAGCGGTTTTTGAGTACTCCGGACACGCAATGCAATCCGAGACCTTCGCGGTATCGGTTGAAGAAGCCGCGAAGAAGGCCGCTAGCGATATCCGGGAATCCGGGCACGCTGGCCAGACGTTGACGCGATGGGAGACCGAGACGGACTCGGCGCTAGCGCTGGCCTTCTACGTCTTCATTCCTTCGGAGTGGGAGAAGAAGGCCGCTAGCGGCAAGCTGCCTACGGACGCGGTGACGGGGCTGCTTGACGGTCGTAAGCGCCCGAAGAAGTGGCAGAAGGAATGTACGACGGTCACCCGTGCGACGCTGGATGGCGTCTATGGGCGCGATGCCGGTGCAGACTTCGCGGGTGCGCCGCGACGTATCGCGAAGGCAGTCTATGGCCTTCTGGAGAACGCACTCACTTTGGAAGCCGTCGCGAAGGCCGCGAAGGCAGTAGAAGAAGGTGAGGCTACGCATTCTGAAGCGGTCGCGAGGGTCGCGACGTTTCTGGATTCGGACATCGATTCCGGTAACGGTCGCACGCTGGCCACGCGGGCGGCGCGCACGTCGTGGGCCACTCGGGGCGTCAAACCGGAAGCGGCGCTTGATGCCGCGATCGTCACTTACTTTGCGCGCCTTAAGGGTACGGACGACGAGCGCGGAAAGGCGTTGAATGATTCCCTAGCAGCGTCGAGGGCGCGTGCGGTTGAAGCCGTACTCGGTCGCGAAGCCGCGAAGGCCGCGAAGGCCGCGACCGCGAAGGCAGAGAAGGCTGCGAAGAAGGCCAGCGCCTAGACGTACCCAATACGTCTGGCATCACCTAAGGCCCGCTGCGCGGACGCGCAGCGGGCCTTTCTACGTCTGGCGCTAGACGTACCCCATACGTCTGGACCTAGCAGGACCTAACAGGACCTAACGCGGCGCCCGGTCTATGGTGGGCGTACTCTTCGCAGACTGTATAA
>WLWE01000203.1_pt1 | contig 55818 bp, 54 predicted proteins | sample 6718301 | NCBI WGS metagenome assembly WLWE01 (sample SAMN12718691, study PRJNA515312) | sponge metagenome | isolation source: marine sponge | host: Mycale hentscheli | place: New Zealand: South Island, Marlborough, Capsize Point | collected 2003-05-01
CCTTGTTCCAGTTGCCGGGCTGCTCGGCGAGGATCGTCACGTTCGGGCACAGCTCAGCAACTGTCTCGCTGAAGCCGTTTCCGCGCAGCGTCGCCACGGAGTTGCCGGTGAGGCCGTTGACCTGGATAGCTCCGATGTCCTTGCCATCAGCGAACTCACAGAACATCTCGGCGGAGGCAGCACCCTGGCCGTAGCTGTCGGTACCGGAGTAGCCGTAGGTGAGGTCCGTGTCCTCGGGATTGACGTCGGCGTTGGTGATCCATACCGGAATGCCGGCATCGTTGGCAGCCTGGAGGCACGGGCGAATGGAATCCGCCACCGCCGGCCACAAGATGATGCCGTCGGGCTGTGCAGCAACGGCGACCTCGCACTCGCTGGCTTGCTTGTCAGCGTCGTACTCGGAGTTGGTGATGGTCAGGTTGATGCCCAGCTCAGCAGCCTTTGCCTCCATCGGGGGCAGGTACGTGGTGCCGTACGGCTGATCGTTGCCCTGGGGGAGCAGCGCGTAAACCTCGTAGGTTTCACCGCCAGCATCAGCAGCGGCCGTGTCGTCAGCTGCTTCATCAGCTGCGTCATCGGCAGCGTCATCTTCGACGACTTCCTCCGACGCAGTGTCGTCGCTTCCTGAATCCGCACTGCTGGAGTCATCAGACCCTCCGCAGGCGGCCAGAGTAAGCGCCGCAGCAGCGAGCACGCTGGCTGCGAACGTAACGCGAGACCTTCGCATTTCTTGCCTCTTTCCGTTGATTTCTTCTGGTCAGCCACCGGAGGTGGCAGGGGTCCGGATAGCGCTAGCCGTCCGGGGTTTTCATGCGACTCTGACGGAAGGTCCGAAGACTTCCGCGAACCGCACGAAGACTGGTGGGGTCGGTGGTCACCGCGAGCAGCAAGATGAGACCGATGTAGATCTGCTGAATAGGTACTTGGACACCCGAGATGGTCAGCGCTACCTGCAAGATCCCAAGTGATGCGGCGCCGATGAGTGTCCCAACGATCGATCCTCGACCACCCTTGAGGTAGTTGCCGCCGATGATCGCTGCGGCGAAACTGGCGAGCAGAACGGTGGAGCCGGCGGTGGGATCGGCCGTTGTGCGTTCGAGGGTGTTGATGACACCAGCGAGGGCCGCCACGAAGCCGGAGATCATGAATCCGGTGAAGATCCTCTTGTTGACCGGTATGCCCGCGTCCCGTGCGGCTTGACGGTTGCCGCCGACGGCGAAGAATTCACGGCCCGTCTTCACTCGGGAAACGAAAAGCTGGATCGCGATGAACACCAGAATGAAGAGCAGGATCCGGGGCGTGAGCGGCCCAATAAGCGGTTGGCCGAAGGCGATTCCGGCGTCTTTGTTTGCCAGGCTCACGGGGGCTTCATTGGACAAGACGAAGGCGAGTCCGCGTAGCGCGAACAGTGTGCCGAGTGTCGCGATGAAGGAGTTGATGCCGATCACCGCGACGAAGAATGCGTTGATGACACCGACCACGAGTCCGGCCACGAGAGCCGCGACAATGCCCAGCGCAAGGTCGGGGATGCTGGCCATGATGACGCCGGCGACGGCCAAGGTGCTGGCCACACTCAGGTCTAGCTCGCCCATCAAGATGACTGCTGTCAGGCCCAAAGCGACGATGCCGATCAAGGCGATGCGGCCCAGTGTGACGTCGTAGGCGGTCAAGGCGAGCGGCTCGAGAAGCGCGACCATGATGATGATGAAGGTCAGCAGCACGATGCCGCGTCCCTCGGTACGTCGCGACGCAGTTCTACGAATGCGACCCCACGTGCCTGTCGACTCGTCGGCGCTGAGAGAAATAGTGCTACTCATCGCTGGGCTACCTTGCGTGCGAGGGCATCCAAGGAGACGGCGAGCACGATCAGCACGCCGAGCGCTACCTGCTGGTATCCGAAGCTGATGCCGGAGAGAACCAGGATGTTGGTCAGCACGCTGACGAAGATCACTCCGAGGAACGTTCGATAGACGCTGCCTCGGCCACCGAACACGCTCGTCCCTCCGACGATGATCGCTGCGAGGGCCCGGAACTCGTACCCGACTCCGTCATTGGAGACCGCAGTGTTGGAGAAGGCGGCCAAGACGAAGCCGGCGACCATCGCAGCGACAGCCGTCACCAGGAAGGCTCCGATGATCACCAGAGCCGTGTTGGTGCCACCGAGGCGGGTCGCGGACTCGTTCACGCCGAAGGAGCGAACGAGAAAACCGAAATTGGTCCGGTTCAACAGCAGCCCGAGGACGATCGTCATGATGATCAAGACGATGGCTGAATACGGAACCGGTCCGATCTTGCCGAGACCAAACGTCCTAATTGGCCCATCCGGTGGTCCGAAAAAGATCGATCCCCCGGAGAAAAAGCGCAATAGTCCAAGCCCGATGAAGGTCGTGGCCAACGTCACGATGACCGCGTTCGCCTTGAAGATTCCTACAGCCGTGCCGTTGACCAACGCGAAGAGCATGGCTGCTGCAAGGGCCGCGAGGATGGCTGGAAAGAGTCCGTAGTTGTTACTGACGGCAATCAAGATCACGCCGGCCGTTGCCACCTGGGCGACAACCGACAGGTCGAGGTAGTTGCCGCTGATCACCACGAACGTCATACCCACGGCGACAATTCCGATCGGAGCCGCCCGGTGGAAGACGTCGGTGATGTTCATCAGGGAGCCGAATCCGTCCACGAAAATGAGCGCGAACAGGATCAGGACCGCGGTGAAGATAAAGATGCCGTTTTGGGACATCCAGGTGAGGATTCCGGCGAGCCGTGAGGATTCGCTTTGCGTTGGTGCCTCTGCCGTCGAGGGCGCTGTTTGTTGGGCCATCACGCGACCGCCTCTGCTTCGCCGGCGGCAAGAGTCATGACCGACTGCTCCGTTGCGTCCTCGCGTGTCAGAGATCCGGTGATGCGTCCATCCCTCATGACGTGGATGACGTCGGACAGCTCGAGAAGTTCGGGTAGATCGGAACTGACGACGAGAACCGCGGTGCCGTTGTCGGCCATCTCTTTGACGAGGCGATGGATTTCTGCTTTCGCACCAACGTCGACCCCGCGCGTTGGTTCATCGAGAACCATGAAGTCCGGTCGACGCCCCAGCCACTTCGCCAAGACGACTTTTTGCTGGTTGCCACCGCTGTATTGCCCCGCCTCCCGCTCGATCTCCGGCGGCCGCAGCCCCACTTTGTCAGCGAGTTCCTGGGCAAACTCCGCGATCTTCCGCGGAGCTTTTATGCCGAAGCGAGACAGTTGTTGCCGGTTGGGCAGTCGGATGTTGTCCGACACGGTCATGATCAAGGCGAGGCCGTCGGTGCGGCGCTCTTCGGGGACGTAGCCGACGCCGTTGCGAACGGCTGACGTGTAGCTCGAGAGTGTGACGCTGCGGCCGTTCTGCGTGAGGGTTACGCGGCCGGCCGTCCGGTTGTCTGCACCGATGATCGCGCGCACAAGTTCGGATCGACCGGCGCCGACAAGTCCGCCGAGGCCCACGATCTCGCCGGCTCGGACTTCGAGGCTGACCGAGTTGACTCGGGGAGCTTCGATGTCGGTGGCCCGCAGCACAACCTCGCCCGGTGTCGCATCGCGATGGGTCTGCAGGTCCTCCTTCAATTCCCGGCCAACCATGTTGTCGATGACTTCTTGTGGAGTGAGGTCCGCAATCGGTGCGGTGAGGACCTGACGCCCGTCTCGCAGAATGGTCACTTTCGACGAGATCTCGAAAACCTCGGGAATCCTGTGGGAGATGTAGGCGATCGCCATGCCGCCCTCGGCGAGACGCGACAACATGCGTAACAGGTAGTCGGTCTCGGCGGGTGTGAGCGTGGCCGTGGGCTCGTCGAGAATCAGGACTTTCGGTTGACGAGCAACCGCACGGGCGATTTCCACGAATTGCCGGAGCGCAACCGAGAGGCGGGACACTCGCTCATCGAGGTCTACTGAAACACCGATTTCTGCCAGCGCGTTGGCGGCGATCTCTTTGAGGTCCTTGTAGCGGGTGAACCCGAAGCGTGTGGGGAAAGCGCCCAAGAGGATGTTCTCTGCGACGGTCATCTCCGGAACCAAACTGAGTTCTTGGTGGACCAGTGCGATGCCAGCGTCGATCGCAGCCCGAGTGCCCGGGTCTACCGGCGTTCCGAAAACCTCGACCGATCCGCTGTCGGATTCGATGATCCCGGCCATGACGCGCATCAGCGTCGATTTCCCGGCACCGTTCTCACCGACGATGGAGTGAATCTCACCGGGCGCGATTCGCAGGGAGACGTCGTCCACGGCCAAGGCGCCACCGAATCGCTTGGAGATGCCGGTGGCGGCAATAGCGATATCGGCCGAACTAGTGGTGGTCACACGAGGCTCCTGAGTGTCCATGAGGAAAAACAGATAGCAGGAACGTACGTTTGCCACGTGGGCTGAACAACCCGGATCGCGGAAACTTTCCCAAAACGTTATCTTCTACATAACAGGGTGGTAACTACATGTGGCGGGGTGCCCCGAACAGGCGTGGATTATCCGATTCATCCAAATGACTCTTGTCCAGCAACCGCTCATCGAGGACGAACCAGACCGCGATGACCTCTTCGTCGGACTCGTTCCAGAAGCGGTGGGGCACGTTCGACGCGAAGGAGATCGAGTCGCCCGGTGATAGGACGGCTTCGTCGTATCCGACTTGAACGTTGAGGTGACCTTGGATGACGGTTCCCCACTCGCGTGATCGGTGGTGCAGGAAGTCGGGGAGTTCTTCTTTGTCCGCCCCGGGGGCGTAGTGGACCTCCACGAATTCGGCTTCGCGCAGTGGCGAGTTGCTGGTGAGGCGTTCCCACCGCCGACTCCCAAGGTGGATAGTCCGGCGGTCTCCTTTGCGCAGCACGATGCCGGATTCATCGAGGCGCGTCCGTTGCGCCTGGGGCGCGTCGGGAACCGCCTCGAGCAGCGGGGAGGTCTCCTGGGAGGCCCCCAACTTGGCGTCTTCGAAGAGGCTGTCCATGCTGATGTCCAAATGGCTCACCACGCTGTATAGGGCGCGCACGCTGAAGGATGCCAACCCCCGCTCCACGTTGGACACGTGGCTCGGCGATACGCCGATGCGCCGCGCAAGCTCGCGCACACTGATGCCCGACGACTCGCGAGCGACCCTGATTCGCTCACCGACGATGGTCCATTCGGACTGGGTGTCGTCCGGCGGTGGAATTTCCGAAACCATGCCTGTCCTCCCGGGCGTGAGAATACTCAGGTCGTGGTGAGCCCTGTTCCGACCCGTGGAGCGCGGGACGAACATCCGGAAAATTCGTTCTCCGACACAGAACAATGCCGTACTCTTCGGGACCACGTGCAGCAAGCGCACCGTTCGAGTCGCAGCGCAGAAAGGAATCGTCGGTATGTCGTCTGATCGTCTAGTAGGCAGAAAGGCCCTGATCACAGGGGGCGCGCAAGGAATGGGCGCCGCAATCGCGAAGGATTGGGCTTCTCTGGGAGCCGAAGTGTGCGTTGCCGACATCAATGAGGAGGGCATCGCCTCGGTCGCCGAGGAGATTCGCGCCGCCGGGGGCAGCGCCACCCATATCTCGTTGGATGTGACGAGCGAGGAGCAAGCGAAGGCCGCGGTCGCTCACGTGGTCGCCGAGTTCGGAGAAATCAACCTTCTGCTGAACAACGCCGGGGTCAACAAGCCGACGATTTTCCCCAACACCCCGCAGGAGAACTACGACTTCATCATGGGCGTGAACGCCTGGGGCAAGTTCAACGTTATGAAGTGGGCGGCGCAGCAGATGATCGACCAAGGGACGCGCGACTACGTCTACAAGATAATCAATGTCGGATCGATTCTCTCCCGCGAAGCGTTTCTGGACGTCATCCCGTACTCGATGTCCAAGCACGCTGTCCTCGGGCTCATCAAGGGCGGAGCCAAGGCGCTCGTCGGTCATAACATCACCGTGAACGGCTACGGCCCGGGTGTCGTCCGTACCGAATTGTGGGAGCAACTCGACAAGGATCTGGTTGAGATCGGCATGTTCGAGAAGGAAGGTGAGTCGATGGACTCACTCGCCGAGGACATGATCCTGATGAAGCGTTACTCCTTTCCCGAGGACGTGCTCGGCACAGCGAGTTTCCTCGCCAGTTCGGACTCCGACTACATGACCGGCCAATTGATCATGATCGACGGAGGCATGGTTCTGCACTAGGTGTCCGTGCGGCTGATGGCATCGATTGTTGTGGCCCTGCCAAGATGAGGGTGTGACCGCGACAATTCTGGACGGCAAGGCGACCGCAGCGGCGGTCAAGAGGGATCTCGCCGTTCGGGTTGCGGCGCTGGGCGAACGCGGAGTCGTTCCCGGGTTGGCAACGGTGCTCGTCGGTGACGATGCGGGTTCGCATGCCTATGTCGGCGGGAAGCACAGGGATTGCGCCGAAGTGGGCATCGCGTCCATCCGCGTCGATCTCCCTTCGGATACCACCCAGGAGCAACTCGAGGAGCATGTTCGCGATCTGAACGCAGATCCTGCCGTGACCGGCTACATCGTCCAGTTGCCGCTACCGGCGCACTTGGACGCGAACCGTGTTCTGGAGTTGATGGACCCGGCCAAGGACGCCGATGGCCTGCACCCGATGAATCTCGGTCGGCTGGTGCTCGGAGTCGATGCTCCATTGCCATGCACACCTCGTGGCATCGTCGAACTTCTGCGCGCGTATGGCGTCCCGATCAACGGCTCCCATGCCGTCGTGATCGGTCGCGGGGTAACGGTCGGTCGACCCTTGGGGCTGCTGTTAACCCGGCGAAGCGAAAACGCGACCGTCACTTTGTGTCACACCGGAACGCGTGACATCGACGCCGAAATCTCGCGCGCCGACATCGTGGTGGCCGCCGCCGGGGTGCCGGGCATGGTTCACGCGCGAGCGGTCAAGCCGGGAGCTGCTGTCCTTGATGTCGGAATCACCCGAACCGACGCAGGTCTCACCGGCGACGTCGCGGCGGATGTCCTCGAGGTCGCCGGATGGGTCGCCCCCATGCCGGGTGGCACCGGCCCCATGACGCGAGCGATGCTGTTGGCCAACATTGTCGAGACCGCTGAACGAGCAGCGGGTTAGTCGATCGCGGTATGTCGTCACCAGGCTCAGATAACGTCCGGGAATTGCATGCCCCTCGGTGGTGGAGGCAGTGGCCGATCATCGTGGTGCTGTGTGGAGTGGCGGTGGCCCTCGTCCTGGTGGGCCTGGACTATTTCCGTCGAGGTTCGGTTGTGCTCGCCGGCAGTGTCCTGCTGGCGGCCTTCCTTCGGCTATTCCTGCCCGAGCGTGAAGCCGGACTGCTCGTCGTCCGATCACGGAAAGTCGACGTGCTGGTGCTCGGCGTCCTGGGGACGCTGCTCGCCCTTTTCGCCTTCTGGGTACCACCTCCCCGCTGAGTCCGGTGCCCGCCTGGGCAGGTATCTTGACGTCAAGATTTCTTCCCCCTGGACGTGAAGGGTGCGCAATGGCTCGCAGTGGCAAGGTGACCGTGGTGGGAGCCGGTTTCTACGGCTCGACTACGGCGCTACGACTAGCGGAATACGACATCTTCGAGACGGTCGTGCTGACCGATGTCGTGGAGGGCAAGGCCGAGGGGCTTGCCTTGGACATGAACCAATCTCGCTGGGTGGAAGGCTTCGAAACCACAATCGTTGGTCAGACAACGGGACCCTCGGGCGAGGGTTACGAGGCGATCGCGGATTCGTCGATTGTGGTCATCACCGCCGGGTTACCGCGCAAGCCGGGGATGAGCCGCATGGACCTGATCGAAACGAACGCCGCCATCATGCGGCAGGTCGCCGAGAACGTCGCCCGGTACGCGCCCGATTGCGTCGTCATCAACGTCGCCAACCCACTCGATGAGATGACTGCGTTGGCCCACATCGTGACTGGTTTTCCGCATCAGCGAGTGCTGGGTCAGGCCGGAATGCTCGACACCGCTCGCTTTACCCATTTCGTCGCCGAAGAACTCGGCGTGCCGGTCGGGTCGGTCACGACGCTGACGCTCGGCTCCCATGGCGACACCATGGTGCCGGTGGCATCGGTGTGTTCGGTGGACGGCAAGCCGCTGACCGACTTGGTCTCCGCCGAGAAGGTCGATGAACTCGTTGAGCGCACCCGTAATGGTGGCGCGGAGATCGTGGGCCTGCTGAAGACCGGATCGGCGTACTACGCCCCATCGGCTGCAGCCGCCCGGATGGCTCGCGCGGTGCACGAAGATTCAGGGGCCGTCATGCCGGTGTGTGCGTGGGTGGACGGCGAGTATGGGCTTTCGGGTGCGTACCTGGGAGTCGAAGCAGAGCTCGGCAAAGAAGGTGTGCGCACGGTAATCGAAACTCCCTTGACCGAAAGCGAAAAGGCGCTACTGGTCGAGGCATACGAAGCGGTCAAGGCTAAGCAGGCCGACGTGAAGGATCTGTGAGGAAATCCATGTCCAAGATCAAGGTGGAAAACCCCGTCGTCGAGCTTGACGGCGACGAGATGACCCGCATCATCTGGCAGTTCATCAAGGACGAATTGATCCTGAAATACCTCGATGTCGATCTGAAGTACTACGACTTGAGTGTCGAGTATCGCGACGAGACCGACGATCAGGTCACGATCGATGCTGCGCATGCCATTCAAGAACACGGGGTTGGCGTGAAGTGCGCGACGATCACTCCCGACGAGGCCCGCGTCGAGGAGTTTGGCCTGAAGAAAATGTGGCGATCACCGAACGGCACTATCCGGAACATCCTGGGCGGCGTTATCTTCCGCGAGCCGATCATCATCGACAACATTCCGCGACTAGTTCCTACCTGGACCAAGCCGATCATCGTCGGCCGCCACGCCTTCGGTGATCAGTACCGCGCAACCGACTTCAAGGTCGAGACCGCTGGAACGCTCACCATGACATTCACGCCCTCCGACGGCTCCGAGCCGATGGAGTTCAACGTCTTCGACTTTCCTGCCGGTGGCGTCGCCATGGGCATGTACAACCTCGACGAGTCCATCCGGGACTTCGCGCGCGCGTCTTTCCGGTACGGCCTGGCCCGCAACTACCCCGTCTATATGTCCACGAAGAACACCATCCTCAAGGCGTACGACGGACGGTTCAAGGATCTGTTCGCGGAGGTCTTCGCGGCCGAGTTCGCGGAAGATTTCGAGAAGGCAGGCATCACGTACGAACACCGCCTCATCGACGACATGGTGGCGGCGGCGTTGAAGTGGGAAGGCGGGTACGTCTGGGCCTGCAAGAACTACGACGGCGATGTTCAGTCCGACACCGTGGCACAAGGCTTCGGATCCCTGGGGTTGATGACCTCGGTACTGATGACCCCGGACGGCAGGACGGTCGAGGCAGAAGCCGCTCATGGAACGGTGACCCGGCACTACCGTCAGCATCAGCAAGGCAAGCCGACCTCAACCAACCCCATCGCGTCCATCTTCGCGTGGACACGAGGTTTGGAACATCGGGGGAAGCTCGACGGAACACCCGCAGTCAGCGAGTTCGCTCGCACGCTCGAACGCGTCTGCATTCAAACCGTCGAAGAGGGCAAGATGACAAAGGATCTGGCGTTACTGATCGGACCGGATCAGGCGTGGCAGACGACGCAGGAGTTCTTGAGCTCGATCGACGAGAACCTGCAGAAGGCGATGACCTAAGGCTTACGCACGTCCGCCGCAGCGTTGTGGCCGCGCTTGTGTCGCATCAGTCCTTCTTGGACCACAGACGCGACCAGGACACCACGCTCGTCGTAGAAGAGACCTCGGGCGAGCCCGTGACCGCCGCTCGCCGTCGGAGTGTCTTGGTCGAATAAGAGCCACTCGTGGGTGTCGACCGGAGCGTGGAACCACATGGCATGGTCGATCGACGCGATTTGCAGATTCTCCCGCTCGTCGCGATGCGGACTGGTGGCCGTGGTGACCATGCTGAGGTCGGACAGATACGTCAACGCGCAGGCTTGCACAAGAGGATCGTCGGGCATCGGTTCGGTGACTCGAACCCACGCCATCCGTTCGTACTTCCCACCGTCGAGGTGCAGCGGGCCGTCGGCGGCCAGCGTCCTCATCTCGATGAGTGCGCGATCGGGAAAGTCGTAATCGGCCGGTGAGGCTCCCTGGGGGATCGCCCGGGCCGCGATGTCGACATTGCGCGCCGCACCCGGGTCCACAGCCGGCGGCATGACGAATTGATGATGGGGTCCGGGGTCGACCACCGAAAACGACGACGTCATCATGAAGATGGTTTCGCCGTGTTGCACGGCCCGCACGATTCGTGTCGAGAAGGAACGACCGTCTCGGGGCCTGTCCACCAGGTAGGTAATCGTGTCTTTGGTGCGCCCTGGTCGCAGGAAGTATCCGTGCAGCGAGTGCACGCGACGATCGGGTTCTTCAACCGTGCGACCCGCGGCCATCAGTGCTTGCGCGGCTATCTGTCCGCCGTAGGCCCGCAGGGGTGCTCCTGAATGGCAGACGCCGGTGAAGATGTCCCTATCGATGGGGGTCAGAGCCAGCCGGTCGACGAAATGCTCCCGTTGGTCCGGTTCTGTCACGCAGCAGACCCTAGTCTTGTGCTGCGGGTCCGTTTAGAAGTGGAGCCGCCCAGGCGACATCGAGGGAGTAGCGCGACCGAGTGAACCAAATCTGGATCAATGTTCTCGTCGTTTTGTTCTTTGTCCTGCTCGGAGGTTTCTTCGCTGCGGCCGAACTCGCACTGGTGTCCCTGCGAGAAAACCAAGTCCAACGACTGGCAGAGTCCTCTCGGCGTGGCCGGCGCCTTGCCACCCTGACGGCAGACCCGAACCGATTTCTGGCGGCGGTGCAAGTCGGCGTCACTCTTGCCGGTTTCGTCTCCGCGGGCTTCGGTGCCGCCCAGATCGCACCGGAGTTGGCCCAGCCGTTGATCTCGGCCGGACTAGCCGAGGGTGTCGCTCAGACGGTGGCGTTCGTGGTCATCACCGTTCTTATCGCCTATCTCTCCCTTGTTCTTGGCGAGTTGGTGCCCAAGCGCATCGCACTGCAACGAGTGGAGAAGGTCGCCCTCTTCACGGCGGCTCCGATCGATTTCATCGCACGGCTGTTCCGCCCGTTCATTGTGGCGTTGTCGTTCTCCACCAACGTGATCGTTCGCATTTTCGGTATCGATCCCACGGCAGGAAAGGAATCCATCAGCGGAGAAGAGCTGCGCGATCTCGTCGCTGGGCACGAGGAATTGAGCGAGGACGAGCGCAATCTCATCGATGACGTCTTCGAGGCGGGCGAGCGTGAATTGCGGGAAGTAATGCTCCCTCGCACAGAGGTTGACTTTCTTGATGCAAGCCTCCCGGTGGCCGACGCGGTGCGAAGGGTCGTCGATCAACCCCACTCTCGGTACCCGGTGATTCGCGGATCGGCGGACGACGTTGTGGGCTTCGTCCATATTCGCGACATCCTCGACCCGGACGCGTCGAATCGGGGAGAGTACGTATCGCAGATGTGCCGACCGGTCGTCGCTTTCCCAGGCAGCAAAGTTGTTCTTGACACGTTGACGGAGATGCGGCGAGATCGCCATCACTTGGCCATCGTTCAGGACGAATACGGCGGAACAGCGGGCATTGTCACGATGGAAGACCTCGTCGAGGAACTCATCGGCGACATCAAGGACGAGTACGACGTCGATGCCATGCCACGGCAGCCCCGGGTTCTCGGGCAGGTCGTGGTCGATGGCCTGTTGAACCTCGAAGACTTCGAAGACGAGACCGGCGTCGTTCTTCCCGACGGGCCGTACGAAACCGTCGCGGGATTCCTCGTTGCCGCGTTGACGCGGCTACCGATTGTCGGCGACACCGTGGTGGAGGGTGACAACGAATTTCGCGTCGTCGAACTCGATGGACGGCGCATCTCTCGGGTAAGCGTCACGAGCGTCCAGCCGGCAACGCCGGTCGTTGCATCCGACTCGGATTTGGAAGACTGATCGCATGACGAGTAATTCACGCCCTCGGGTGCTGTCGGGAATCCAGCCGACCGCTGATTCCTTCCACATCGGCAACTACCTGGGAGCGTTGCGTGAGTGGGTGCGCCTCCAGGAGACCCACGACGCCTTCTACTGCGTGGTCGATCAACACGCCATCACTGTGGAACACGACCCGGAGCTTCTACGGCAACGGACCCTGACTTCTTTCGCGCAGCTCCTGGCGGTCGGTCTTGATCCCGATCGCGCCACGATCTTTGTGCAAAGTCATGTGCCGGCACACAGCCAACTGTCCTGGGTTCTGGAATGCATCACGGGTTTCGGAGAAGCCGGCCGGATGACTCAGTTCAAGGACAAGAGTGCGAAAAGCGGATCAGACCGCTCCACGGTGGGGCTGTTCACCTACCCGATCCTGCAGGCAGCCGACATCTTGATCTACCGGGCGAATGCGGTTCCCGTGGGAGAAGATCAACGGCAGCACCTGGAACTGACCCGCAATCTTGCTCAACGCTTTAATGCGCGTTTCGGGGAAACGCTCACGGTCCCCGAGCCCATGATCGTCAAAGAGACAGCAAAGATCGTCGATCTGCAGGACCCGACCGCCAAGATGAGCAAGTCGAGTCCATCGGGCTGCGTCTTTCTCCTCGACGAAGATGCCGTCAACGCAAAGAAGATCAAGTCCGCGGTAACCGACTCCGATCGAGATATCCGGTTCGATCCGGAGACGAAGCCGGGTGTGTCGAATCTCCTGACATTGCAGCAGGCCCTGACCGGCAGCGACATGGATCGAATAGTCGACGGCTACGCGGACAAGGGGTACGGCGATCTGAAGACCGAAACAGCCCAGATCGTCCTCGACGCGGTGGGGCCGATTCGAGCCCGGACACGCGAGTTCCTCGACGATCCCGGCGAGCTCACGAGGATCGTTCACCAGGGTGCCGAAAAAGCACGCGCCGCAGCCGCGTCCACGCTGGAGGCGGTGTACCAGAAGGTCGGATTCGTCGCCGACTGATGCGTGCCGAGCTGATCGTGTATCTCGTTAGGTCAGCGCTCGTCGTTGTTTGCGAGTGATGATTCGCCGGATCAGGCTGACCAGAGCCAGAACAACGGCGATGGTGAACACCGTCAACCAACCCCACGACGTGGGGGAGAGCGATGACAACTCAGGCTCCGCGAGCAGCTCCTGCGGTGCCGACCCGCGCACGGTGGTGGCCACCGGAGTCGGTGCGGTCGGGACGACCGTCTCCTCTGCCACTGTGGGCTCCATGGCGGACAAAGGCGGAACAAGTTCACCGATGGAGACGATCTGCCCTCGATTCTGAAAGCCCCAATTCAACAGTTTGCGGGCCGCTTCGTCGCTCGGCTCCCGGATACCCATCAGGCTCACGATCAACGTGGTGTTGCCGCGTTGGGCCGCTCCAATGAACGTACGGCCCGCTTGGCTGGTGTAGCCGGTCTTCACCCCGATAGCCCCGCGATAGTTCTCCATCACCAGATCGTTCTGGTTGTAGATGGTGATGGGCTTTCGTTCTTTTCCGTTCTTCTTTGGCTTGCGCGGGTTGGGGAACTCGGCGCTCTTGGCGCCGGCGTATGTCAAGAAATCATCGCGGGCGATCGCGGCCCGACCAATCAAGGCGAGGTCGTACGCGGTGGAGAACTGACCCTTGGCGTCCAGGCCGCTGGGGTTCTTTGCCGTGGTGTTGTAAGCCTGCAGCTCGCGAGCCACCTGGTTCATCTCGGCCACGGTGGCGCTGACCGTCGAGTGAGCCTGGGCGAGAGCAATCGCTGCATCGTTGCCGCTGGGAAGCAGCAACCCGGCGAAGAGTTCATCGATCGTGTACTCGCGACCTTTCCGGATCCCGGCTTTGCTGCCGTAGGTGTTCTGGGCTCGCGCGGTGCCGATCCATGTGGCGTCGGGCTCCAACTGGGGGAGCAGGGTCAATGCCGTAAGTGTCTTGAGCGTGCTCGCAGGCCGACGAGCCTTGTGGGGGTTCTTCGCTGCGAGGATCTCCCCGGTGGTCGCATCCGCGAGCAGCCAGGTGCGTGCCTTGACCTGTGGCAGCTTGGCAGCGCCGGCACTGAGATCAGCCACCACACCCCGCTTGCCGAGTTGGCTACCGCCCAACACATCCGAGGTAGGCGACAGTGTGGAGTTGGACAGTGTGGAGTTTGACGGTGTGGAGTTTTCCGACGGCGACGACGGAAGTGACGATGAGGGAGAGGCGGAAGGGGACGCCGACGGGCTCGCCGTGTCGTCATCGAGGTCGACGAGGGGAGCCGGGACGGGTGTCGGATCCGCAGCCATCGCTGATGGAGTGACGGCTGGGAGCACGCCGATAGCCACGCCGACAACGGCAGCGATTCCTCGTCGCGAGAGGGGGGTCATAACTTCGCCATGGTACGTCCGTGGGTGGCCAGCACCCCACACCCACTCGAGGCTGCACCGTGGTGGGTGTCACAGTCCTTGTGGCCGAGAAGGGTCCCTCTGTGGACTCCAGCGACGCTAGCCTTCACCCACCGAATCCGGGAAAGGAACGTCATGACCACCAGCCTGCCTGAGCGCACCCCCACCGGCCTGTTGATCGGTGGCGATTGGCTCACGACCGCCACGCATCTCGATGTGGTGAATCCAGCGACCCTCGGGACGTTGGCGGAGATCGGGGATGCCTCACCCGCTGAGGGTGTGCAGGCGGTCCAGGCCGCGCACGATGCGTTCGCTGACTGGGGCTCCTCCTCCGCGCGCTTTCGGGCCGAAATCTTGCGCAAAGCCTTCGAGATCATGACGGCGGAAATCGAAGACTGCGCTCGACTCATCTCCCTCGAAAACGGCAAAGCGTGGAAAGACGCGATGGGGGAGGCGACCTACGCCGCGGAATTCTTCCGGTGGTTTTCGGAAGAGGCTGCCCACGTTCAAGGTGACTTCCGGTACAGCCCTTCGGGAGACAAGACCATCATCACCGACTACCGACCCATGGGAGTCGCGTACCTGATCACTCCGTGGAACTTCCCGGCAGCGATGGCCACACGCAAACTTGCTCCGGCGATGGCCGCAGGGTGCACCTCGATTCTCAAGCCCGCGCAAGAGACTCCCTTGACGGCTCTGTGGGTAGCGGACGTTCTCGAGCGGGCCGGTGCTCCTGCGGGTGTCGTCAATGTGATCACCACGTCCACGTCCGGACCGGTGTCCGAGGCCATCCTCTCCGATCCGCGCGTTGCAACGTTGTCCTTCACCGGTTCCACCTACGTCGGCAAGCTGCTTCTGGAGCAGACCGCCCAACGGGTGCTTCCCTCATCGATGGAACTCGGCGGCAATGCCCCCTTCTTGGTTTTCGAAGGAGCCGACGTCGACTCGGCCGTCGAGGGGGCGATGGTGGCGAAGATGCGCAACGGTGGCTCGGCGTGCACGGCGGCCAACCGGTTCTACATTCACGCGTCCCTCGCGGACGAATTCGCGACCAAGTTCGAGGCCGCTCTTCGAGGCTTGAAGATCGGACCGGGTGTCGATCAGTCGAACGACCTCGGCGCCATGGTTTCGGTGAAGGAGCGAGACAAGATTCTGGAATTCGTGCAGGCGGCCGAGTCGGAAGGGACGACGCCGACGATGGCGGGTGATGCGCCGAGTGACGGTGCATTTATCGCTCCGTACATCGTGCGAGGGGTCGAGCACGGTTCGACGCTCACGCGCAACGAGATCTTCGGCCCGGTTGCTCCCATCGTGACCTTCGAGGATCCTGCCGATGGAATCCGCATGGCCAACGACACCGAGTACGGGCTCATCTCCTACGTGTTCGCCAGGGACGCGGGCGAGGGCATCAAGGTGGCGCGGCAGATGGAATCCGGAATGGTCGCCATCAACCGCGGCATCGCCTCTGATCCGGCCGCCTCATTCGGCGGAATGAAGGAATCCGGACTCGGGCGCGAAGGCGGCTTCGACGGGATCCACGAATTCCTGGAAACGCAGTACTTCGCCGTCGACCTCTAGCCCCTTCTACGGTGGCTAGGAATCGATGACGGGGAATTTCTCGTAGGGCTGCCCGAGGGCTTCCGGGCCCATCGCGCTGTAACCACCGTCGACCGCGAAGTCGCTCCCGGTGACGAATGACGCACCATCGGAACACAGATAACAGATCGCGTCGGCGATTTCCTCGGGCTCGGCCATCCGTCGTATCGCGTGGAATTCCCCGGCGAAGTCATCCGCGTACTCGCGGCTGCGATACCGCGCTTCGATGTTGCGACTCCACGTCCAGCCTGGTGACACGCTGTTCAACCGAATGCCGAGGGGTGCGAGGGCCTGAGCCATATTTCGACTCAAACCCAAGAGTGCGGCTTTCGTCACGGGGTAAACGATGCGATTCGGTTGCGATGCCTTACCCGAGATAGACGTCACGAGGACCGCTGCTCCGGCGCCTCGCGCCTTCATCAACGGCACGGCCTTCTCGAGGAACATCGCTGAGCTCGCGACATTCACGTCCAGCGATGTATGCCACTGCTGGCGTGTTGTCTCCAGGTACCCGCACCCGAAGGTCGTGTGAGCGCTGACCGCGAAATCCACCCCGCCGAATTCCTCGACGGCGGTAGCAAGAAGCGCGTCGAGATCCGCGTCCGATGTCACGTCGGTGCGCACGAAGCGCCCGGCATCGCCCACGTCGGAGAGAACGTCGTGCGCGTGGTCGGTGGCGAGATCACCGAGAACGACAGAGCCTCCGTTGGCGACGAATTGACGTGCCAGAGCCTCGACGATCAGGGATGCGCCACCCGTCGCCACCAGGACCTTGCCGTCAAACTCCGGGTAGAGGGCCACCGCTAGACGCCAGGGCGTTGATGCTTGGACTCTGCCTCGTAGGAAGCACGGGCTGCGCGAACTTCGGCTCGGTTGCTCACCTCGGGGACGCCGACCTCCCACCAGGTTCCACCGCCGACCCAGTCGTACTGAGCCACGTCAATCACCATCACGTACGTCTTGTCCGATGCTTTGGCCCGGGCGTAGGCGGCGGGGATATCGTCCAAAGACTCGACCTTCTCCGTGTTCGCTCCCATGGCAGCGGCGTGCGCGACGAAGTCCATCTTCTCCAGGTTGGTGTGCTTGGTTGTCCTCAGCAGGTTGTTGAATTCCTCCCCACCTTGGGCGACCTGCAGCCGATTGATGACGGCGAAGCCCTCGTTGTCGCACACGATGAAGATCACCTTGTGACCGGTCAGAACACTGGCGTAGATGTCGCTGTTCATCATCAAGTACGAGCCGTCTCCCACCCACGACACGACATCGCGGTCCGGAAGCGCCATTTTTGCGCCGACCGCGCCACCGATCTCGTAACCCATGCAGGAGTAGCCGAACTCGCAATCGAATGTATTGGGATCTTTTGCCCGCCAACCTGCAAAGAGTTCTCCGGGAAGCCCGCCTGCGGCGGACAGGATGTAGTCGGAGTCGTCACACACCTGGTGGACACGCTGAATGACCTGGTTGTAGGCCGGAGGCGAGCTGACTGCCTGGCCGCACGCATCGAGGTGAGCATTCCACGCCTGCTTCTCGGTCTGTGCGCGGCCGAGCCAGTCCGCCGGAGCTGCGTAATCGCCCAGGGCGCTGTCGATCTGCTCGATGGACACGCGCGCGTCGGCCATGACAGATGTCGCGCGCTGTTTCGTCGCGTCCCAGCGGGCCGTGTTGATGGTCACGATTTTGAGGTTGGGGTCTTTGAACAGTGCCCAGGACCCGGTGGTGAAGTCCTGGAGTTTGGTGCCGACCGCGATGACGACGTCGGCGTCTTCTGCGATCGCGTTGGAACACGCGTCCCCCGCGATTCCCAGGGATCCTGCGTAGTTGGGGTGGGAGTCGGAGAAAGCTGCCTTGCCGGCGAACGTCTCCACGATGGGGATGTTGCGCTTGGCCGCGAAGTCGCCGAGCGTTGGAGCGGCCTCTGAATACAGCACCCCACCGCCGGAAATGATGAGGGGCTTCTTCGCCGCGTTGATGACCGAAGCCGCGTTGGAGATCTCGCGTGGATCGGCTTGCGGCCGTCTGATGAAGTGGACCTGCGGCTCGAAGAACATCGCCGGATAGTCGTAGGCCTCGGCCTGGACGTCCTGCGGAAGAGCGAGGAAAGCCGGCCCGCACTCGGCGGGATCGAGCATGACGGCGAGGGCTTGAGGAAGCGACTTCAACAACTGTTCCGGCTTGACGATCCGGTCCCAGAAGCGAGTCACCGGCTTGAAGGTGTCCGCAGCGGTAATCGTGGGGTCACCGAACTGCTCCACCTGCTGGAGCACCGGATCGACGATCCGATGGGCGAAGGTGTCGCCGCTGATCAACAACAGGGGAAGGCGGTTCGCAATGGCAACGCCTGCGGCCGTGACCATGTTGGTGCACCCGGGGCCAATGGAGGACGTCGCCACCATGATCTGCTTGCGGCGCTTGGCTTTGGCGTAGGCGACAGCGGACAGGGCCATCGATTGTTCGTTGTGTCCTCGCCACGTGGGGAACTCGTCCTTCACTTCGGCGAGGGCCTCGGCCAGAGCCGTGACGTTGCCATGACCGAAGATGCCGAACGCGCCCGGGAAAAGGGGGACCACCTGGCCGTCGATCTCGGTCTTTTGGGCGGTGAGCCAACGAACGAGGGCTTGGGCCATGGTCAAGCGGATGGTCTCCACGGTGTCCTCCAGGAGCGGATCGAAAGTAGGGGTCGAAACTCAGCGGGTGCTGTGCCATGCTGTGCGTTGGCACGTTCCAACTTAGGGGTTGGAGTGCCCCTTGGACAAGGGAAACGATCCAGAATCTTGGGCGAAAAGGCGTGAAAGGACTGCTATGAGCGACATGTTGAGCCGGGTCGCGGGAGCTCCCATCACCTGGGGTGCAGATGCCTCCGCTGGGTGGGGCTACCTGATGGATCCGGCCCGGGTGATGTCGGAAATGCGGGAAGCGGGTTTGAGCGCCACCGAACTGGGCCCCGATGGCTTCTTGCCCAGCGATCCGCAGGAGTTGAAGGACTTCGTCGCCGGCTACGACATGTCCATGGTGGGAGGTTTCGTCCCTGCCATCTTGTATCGAGACAAGGACATGGACGCCGACGTGCAGTACTTCGAACGGGCCAGCGACCAACTGGCCGCGGCGGGGGCGTCGAATGTTGTCCTGGGCCCTCGTTCCCACTACGACGGCTATGACACCGAGATCGATATGGACGATGATCAGTGGGCGGTCTTCCTGCGGAACCTTCGACGCTTTCAAGACATAACCGACGAGCGCGGACTTCAGACTGCACTGCACCCGCACTGGGGCATGGCGATCTCGCGACAGAATCAAGTGGATCGATTGCTGAATTCGTGTGATGTGGGGATGTGCGTGGATGCCGGCCATTTGTTCCTCTCCGGCGTTGATCCCCTTCAGGTGGTCAAAGACGCCGGAGACCGGGTTCTGCACGTTCACATCAAGGACCTTACGAACGAGATGGCCGAGAAGGTGCGCGGCGGCGAAGTTCCCTTCCGGCAAGCGACGATCGACGGAATGTTCGTCCCGGCTGGATCGGGGGATGTTGATTTGGCGGGAATCATCAGGTACCTGGAAGGTCGCGGATACCAGGGTTGGTACGTGCTGGAGCAGGACTGCTCCCTGACCGAAGATCCGGCGCCGGGTACCGGGCCCATCGAGGACGCCAAGGCAAGCGTCGAGTTCCTGAAGAAGGTCGCCGCGACATTGTGAACCCCGATGTTCGGGTCCTGGGGAGCCACGTAGCCCAACTGGGTGAGTCACCCGTGTGGTCAGGGCGCGACTCGACCTTGTACTGGGTGGATGTCGATGGATGTTCTATCCAGGCGCTGTCGTGGGGGAGCACCGAGCCGGCGACGTGGGCGTTGCCGGGCAGGCCATCGTGCATCGCGATGACCGAAGACGACTCGTCCTTCATCGTCGGGATGGGTGCGGGCATCATCGAGTACAACCGGGATTCTGGCGAGTGGGTGGAACTAGCTGCCCTGGAGAGCGATCCGTTTGTGCGCATGAACGATGGTCGCACCGACCCCGCTGGCCGATTGTGGATCGGCTCGATGGATGAGAGAGCCGTCGACGATCCAGATTTTCCGCGCGGGCACCTCTTCCGAATAGAGCGGGATGGTTCTGCCGCTGCCGTGGTGGATCGTGTGGGCACATCCAATGGTCTTGCCTTTGCTCCTGACGGCTCCGTCATGTACTGGACGGATACCTCGCAGCAGGTGGTGTGGGCATTCGATTACGACGTCGATACCGGGAGTGCCCACAACCAACGGCCGTTGATCGATTTCTCCTCAATGCCCGGAAAGCCCGACGGGGCGTGCATAGATGCAGAGGGCTGCTACTGGGTTGCATGTGTGTATGGCTGGTCGGTGGTGCGCATCACGCCGACGGGAAAGCTGGATCGACGCGTCGAGTTGCCGGTGCACAAGCCTTCGATGCCTGCTTTCGCCGGACCGAATCTCGAGACCATGGTGGTGACGTCGATCAGTTCGGGCGGGAGGCACCCGGCCGAGGAGGGCCCGGTTCCCGCCGGTTCGCTCATCGCCTTCGAGCCCGGCACCCACGGGTTGCCCGAGCCGGTCTGCCGCGTCCGTGTGTGATCAGTAGGTGCTGGTGATCGTCTGAGCCACGGTGCCGCGGGCAGTGGCCAGATCCTCGCCCACCTGCTTTCGTAGGGCGACGACGTCTGCGCTGACGGTGACCATCCCGAATCCTTGATCCACGCGCTTGTCGCACAGGGCCGCCGAAGCGTGGACCCCAGGAACAACTCCGTGGCGTCGGCATCCGGCAACAATCTCCAGCATTGCCTCATCAAGGCGAGGATCGGTTGTGTTCGGCTTTATCCCCAGGCTGATGGACAGGTCGTTCGGACCCACGTAGATGGCTTCGATGCCGGGCACACTGAGGATGTCGTCGATGTTGTTCATGGCCTCGCGGGTCTCGATCATGGGAATGACAGAGATCTGATCACCAGCGAAGTCGAAGTAGTCATCCCCCTCCACCAACACCGCTCGGGTGGGACCGTAACTGCGCTCACCATCGGGGGCGTAGCGGGTGAAGGACAAGGCCTGTTCGCAGGAGGCTCGATCGTTGACCATGGGGACGATCACGGCCCGTGCGCCGGCGTCGAGTGCCTTGCCGATGTGGCCCGAATCGCAGGATGGAACGCGGACCATCGGAGTGGATGCACCGACCGAGAGCACCTGAAGCATCGGCAGCATCCCGGAGTAGTCGATCGCCCCATGCTGGGTGTCGATGACGACGTAGTCGAACCCTGCGGTGCCCATAACCTCGGCGTTGATGGTGGAGGAATTGGAAATCCAACCGCCGATGGCGGTTCCGCCCGATCGAATGGTCTCCAGCCACGGATTCGCACGCATCTCATACCCCTCGCTTGACGCCGTAGGGTGAGGCTACGCGCCGCATCGGCGCATGCGATTGTGGGGTTCATGGTGAACGGTGACGTCGTCGTCACGTGGCCGGCGTATGAGGCCGATGGGCCGACGACGGGTGCGCTGTTGACGCAGGCAGGGCTCGGAATCCGTTTGCATCCCAGAACCGACAATCGAACACCGAAGGAACTCTCGGACATCCTGGGTGATGCGGTAGGCGTCATTGCGAGCACGGACCCATTCGACGCGAGCGTCTTTGCGGCGTGCCCGAATCTGCGAGTCATCGCCCGCACCGGAGTTGGAGTGGATGCCGTCGATCTAGACGCCGCCACGTCCGCCGGTGTTGTTGTCTCGACGACACCGGGGGCGAACGGCGAAGCGGTGGCCGATCACGCTCTAGCGATGATCCTGGCTCTGCAGCGTCGACTATCGGAGAACGATGCGGCCATTCGTGACGGTCGCTGGGACCGGGCGGGTACGTTGACCCCGAGTGATCTCTACGGGGCGACCGTTGGTCTGGTGGGTTCCGGCGCGATCGGACGTGCGGTTATCCGTCGATTGAGTGCCTTCGGTTCGTCGGTCATCGTGCACGACCCATACCTGGACACCGCTCCCGAAGGCTGCGAACTCGTCGATCTTGACACGCTTCTGGCGCGCAGCGATGTCCTGACGGTGCACGCGCCACTGACCGAAGGCACCCGTGGCTTGCTAGGCGCCGATCAGTTCGCCGCGATGAGGCAAGGCGCGTTCGTCGTCAACGTTTCACGCGGCGGCATCATCGATGAGAGCGCACTCGCGGACTCGATTCGCTCGGGCCATCTCGCCGGTGCGGGTTTGGATACGTTCGGACGAGAACCCATCGGCGAATCACCCCTTCGCGAACTCCCGACCGTCATCATGTCGCCGCACATCGCTGGGTTGAGTCATCGGACGATCGCCGACATGACGCAACAGGCGACGCGGGCCGTACTCGATGTCCTCGGTGGCACGGTTCCGGAAGGTGCCGTCAACCCGAATGCCTTGACTTAACAAGCCCTGAATAGGCCCTGAGCCAACAGGCCCTCAACTCCTGACCGTCCGCCGAGCTAGACGCGGCGGAAGATCAGCGCCCGCTTGACTTCCTGAATCGCCTTGGTGACCTCGATGCCGCGTGGACAGGCATCGGTGCAGTTGAAGGTGGTGCGACAGCGCCACACTCCCTCCTTGTCGTTCAAGACCTCGAGGCGCTGCTCGAAGCCTGAATCCCGACTGTCGAAGATGAAGCGGTGTGCCGCGACGATCGCCGCCGGTCCGAAGTACTGGTCGTCGGTCCAGTAGACGGGGCACGAGGTGGTGCACGCAGCACACAGGATGCACTTGGTGGTGTCGTCGAAGCGCGCTCTGTCCTCGGCCGACTGCAGGCGTTCACGACTCGGCTCGTGGCCTTCGGGGATGAGGAAGGGAAGCACCTGGCGGTAGGCCGCGAAGAACGGCTCCATGTCGACGATCAGGTCCTTTTCGACGGAAAGTCCCTTGATGGCTTCGACGGTGATCGGCTTGTCCGTGTCCAGATCCTTAACCAGCGTCTTGCATGCGAGCCGGTTGCGACCGTTGATGCGCATTGCGTCGGAGCCGCAGATCCCGTGACCGCACGAGCGGCGGAAACTCAACGTGCCGTCGAATTCCCCTTTGATCTTCTCCAAAGCCGTGAGAACCCTGTCCGTGGGGAACAGTGCGACGGTGTAGTCCTCCCAGTGTGGCTCGGAGTCGTGCTCGGGGAGAAAGCGGCGAATACGGAAGGTGACGTCGGTGGCGACCGGTATGTCCGCCTCCGGCGGCGCTGTTTCCTCGATGACCGCGGCCATCAGTACTTGCGTTCCATCGGCTCGTACCGGGTCATTGTCACCGGCTTGTAGTCCAGGCGCACGTAGTCCTCGCCGCTGACGTCCTCGGACTTGTACGCCATGGTGTGGCGCATGAAGTTCACGTCGTCACGATTCGGGTAATCCTCGCGGGCATGACCTCCGCGGGATTCCTTGCGCTCCAGAGCGCTGACGACGGTTACCTCGGCGAGATCGAGGAGGAAGCCGAGCTCGATCGCCTCGATGAGGTCGGTGTTGTAGCGCGTCCCTTTGTCCTGGATGGACACGTTCGCGTAGCGAGCCTTGAGCTCTTGGACGTCGCTGAGGGCTTGCTTCAAGGTGGCCTCGGTGCGGTACACCTGCGCATTCATGTCCATCGTGTCCTGCATGTCCTTGCGCAGTACGGCTGTGCGCTCACTGCCCGAGGCGGAGCGCAGACGTTCCACCAGCGCGATGGTCGACCCCTGCGGATCGTCGGGGAGCTCGGCATGTCCAACGGCATTCGCGTACTCGGCGGCCGCGATGCCAGCGCGTCGACCGAACACGTTGATGTCGAGCAGCGAGTTGGTGCCCAGGCGGTTGGCCCCGTGCACCGACACGCAGGCCACCTCGCCGGCGGCATACAAGCCGGGGACGATGTGCTCGTTGTCTCGAAGAACCTCGGTGTCGACGTTTGTGGGAACGCCACCCATCGCGTAGTGGGCGGTCGGGAAGACCGGCACCAGTTCGGTGATCGGATCGACGCCCAGGTAGGTGCGGGAAAACTCAGTGATGTCGGGCAGTTTTGATTCCACCTGCTCAGCAGGCAGGTGAGTGAGGTCGAGGTAGACGTAATCCTTGTTCGGGCCAGCTCCTCGACCTTCGCGCACCTCCTGCACCATCGCCCGCGCGACCATGTCCCGGGGGGCGAGGTCCTTGATGGTGGGTGCGTAGCGCTCCATAAAACGTTCACCGGAAGCATTGCGCAGGATTCCACCTTCACCGCGCGCACCTTCGGTCAAAAGAACGCCGAGGCCGGCAAGGCCCGTGGGATGGAATTGGTAGAACTCCATGTCTTCCAACGGCAGCCCGTTGCGCCAGATGATGCCCAATCCGTCACCGGTGAGTGTGTGGGCGTTGGAGGTCGTCTTCCAGACCTTCCCGTAGCCACCGGTGGCGAAGACCACGGACTTCGCTCGGAAGACGTGGATCTCGCCGGTCGCCAACTCGTAGGCGACCGCGCCGGCAGCGACCGGCTCGCCGGAGTCTTCGTTCATGATGATGTCGAGGACGTAGAACTCGTTGAAGAACTCGACGCCTTCCTTGATGCAGTTTTGGTAGAGGGTCTGCAGGATCATGTGGCCGGTGCGGTCGGCCGCGTAGCACGAACGGCGAACGGCGGCCTCGCCGTGGTTGCGCGTGTGACCGCCGAACCGACGCTGGTCGATGCGACCTTCCGGCGTCCGGTTGAACGGCAGACCCATCTTCTCCAGATCCAGGACAGCATCGATCGCTTCCTTACACATGATCTCGGCCGCGTCTTGGTCGACCAGATAGTCGCCACCCTTGATGGTGTCGAAGGTGTGCCACTCCCAGTTGTCTTCCTCGACGTTGGCGAGGGCTGCGCACATGCCGCCCTGCGCCGCACCCGTGTGCGAGCGCGTCGGGTAGAGCTTGGTCAGCACCGCCGTCTTGGCTCGGGTGCTCGACTCCAAGGCGGCACGCATACCGGCGCCGCCGGCGCCGACGATGATGACGTCGAAGATGTGGGTTTGCATGGCGCTGTGATTCCTCCCGCTAACCGATGTTCGGGTCGAAGGTGAAGATGACGAGTGTCCCGAGAAGAATGATGAAGGCGGCTGAGACGTACAGCAGCATCTTGAGCCAGAAGCGTGTCTGGTCGCGTTCCGCGTAGTCGTTGATGATGGTGCGCATGCCGTTCGTGCCATGGAGCATGGCCAGCCACAGCATGATCAAGTCCCAGGATTGCCAGAAGGGGCTCGCCCACCGGCCGGCGACGAACGCGAAGTTGATGCGCTGGACGCCGCCGTCGAGCATGTTCATGATGAACAGGTGGCCGAGGACGAGGAAGACCAGCACCAGGCCTGAGATACGCATGAACAGCCAGGAATACAACTCGAAGTTGCTCCGTTGTCCGGTGCGACCCCGGCCCTGTGGTGAGCGGGGAGTCTCGATCGTTGGCGCGGTCATGGTGTGCTCCCGAAGAGGGCTTCCACGGTATGGGTCAACATTCGGTACGTGCCCGGGATCATCACGACCAGCCAGATGCCGGCGATCACCCAGGTCATCGCGCGTTGGTAGCGAGGCCCTTGGGACCAGAAGTCGACGAGGATGACTCGTATGCCGTTGAGAGCGTGGTAAAGCACCGCTCCCACGAGGCCGACTTCGAGCAGGGCCACGATCGGGGTCTTGTAGGTCGCGATGACGAGGTCGTAGGCCTCAGGGGATACCCGCACCAGCGCAGTGTCGAGGACATGGACGAAGAGGAAGAAAAAGACCGAGACACCGGTGATCCGGTGCAGAACCCATGTCCACATGCCGTCGCCGCCCCGGTAGAGCGTGCCGACGGGCGTCGTGGTGGCCACCGCTGTTCCTCCTTGTTTTCACGGGATATGAGGGCGCCACCGAGAAGGCAACCCGTAGGGGAATGGTAGCCCCGCTTCCCCTGTCCGGCTCGGTGGGCCGCCCGCGATGAGGTGCTGTTCCTCACGTCCCAGGAGCGTTGAGGCCTGGTGGCGCCCCCTAGGGTGAGGCGCATGGCCTCCGAAACAGAATCCGGCCTGCCCATCGAGCCGGTGTATGGCCCGTCATCGCTGCAGGGTTGGGATCCGGCGACCGAACTGGCGGAGCCCGGAGAGTATCCGTACACCCGCGGGGTCTACCCGTCGATGTACACCGGTCGGCCGTGGACGATGCGGCAGTACGCGGGGTTCGGGACCGCACGGGAATCCAACGAGCGGTACAAGCAATTGCTCGACGCGGGAACCATGGGTTTGTCCGTCGCGTTCGACCTGCCCACGCAGATGGGTTACAACTCCGACCACCCCCTCGCCCACGGCGAGGTGGGCAAGGTCGGGGTCGCCATCGACTCGATCGAGGACATGCGCGTCTTGTTCGACGGTATTCCGCTCGACCAGGTGACGACGTCGATGACCATTAACTCTCCGGCGGCGATTTTGCTGCTGCTCTACCAATTGGTCGCGGAGGAAAAGGGAATCTCCTCATCCGACATCGGCGGAACGATCCAAAACGATGTTCTGAAGGAGTACATCGCTCGCGGCACCTACATCTATCCGCCGGCGCAGAGCCTGCGACTGATTACCGACATCTTCACGTACTGCCGAGCCGAGATTCCGAAATGGAACACGATCTCCATCTCCGGCTATCACATGGCCGAGGCGGGAGCCACTCCCGTTCAGGAGATCGCCTTCACGTTGGCCAACGGGATCGAGTACGTGCGAGCGGCCGTGGAGTCCGGCCAGGACGTCGACGATTTCGCTCCACGCCTGGCCTTTTTCTTCGTCTCTCGCACCTCGATCATCGAGGAAGTGGCAAAGTTCCGGGCCGCACGGCGGATGTGGGCGCGCATCATGAAGGAGCGATTCGGGGCCAAGGACCCGAAGTCCTGGATGCTGCGGTTCCACACACAGACCGCTGGAGTTCAACTCACCGCACAACAGCCCGAGGTGAACCTGGTGCGGGTCGCGGTGCAGGGCCTCGCGGCGGTCCTGGGTGGCACCCAATCGCTGCACACGAACTCGTTCGACGAAGCCATCGCGTTGCCGACAGAGAAGGCGGCACGGCTGGCGCTGCGCACGCAGCAGGTTCTGGCGTACGAGACCGATGTCACCAAGACCGTCGATCCGTTCGCTGGTTCGTATGTGGTCGAGTCGCTCACAGACGAGATCGACGAGGCTGCGATGGCGTTGATCGAGCGCATCGACGAATTGGGCGGTGCGGTGGCAGCGATCGAAGAGGGCTTCCAGAAGTCCGAGATCGAGAATTCCGCCTATCGAGTTGCGCAGGAGATCGATGCGGGAGACCGCGTGGTGGTGGGAGTGAACAAATACACCCTCGACGGTGATGAGCATTACGACCCGCTGCAGGTGGACATGTCCATCGAAGCAGACCAAGTCGCACGACTGGCCGCGTTGAAGGCGGATCGCGACAACGATGAGGTGGAGCGCTTGCTCGGGGTTATCCGGGACGTCGCAGCGGGCGACGAGAACCTTCTCTATCCGATGCGGGACGCTTTGCGAGCACGAGCAACTGTGGGTGAGGTTTCCGATGCGCTGCGAGACGTGTGGGGGACGTATCAACCCAAGGACGCCTTCTAGCCGCACAGAAAGCAGTAGCGTCCGGTCATGACCGACGCAAGCAGCATTGACTGGAATGCTCTCCGGGCAGCCGCTGAAGACGCCCGCGACCACGCGTACGCGCCGTACTCAAATCACCCCGTAGGCGCGGCAGCGCTTACCGACGACGGCCGGATCATTTCCGGGTGCAATGTGGAGAACGCCTCGATTGGAACCACCTTGTGCGCCGAATGCGGCCTGGTTAGTGAGCTCGCGAAGTCCAGCCCGGCGGGTCGACCGGCCCGATTGGTCGCCTTCGCGTGCGTGGGCCCCAACCCCGGGCCGCTGCTGCCGTGCGGGCGGTGCCGACAGTTGCTGTGGGAGCACGGTGGCCCGGATCTGATCATCGACCGCGACGGCGGTCCGACACCGTTATCGGTGCTGTTGCCCGACGGGTTCGGTCGCGAAGACCTGCCCGAGCACCGCTAGGTTGCCTGCCGTGAGTTCGGGAGCGCAGGAAGCACAGCAAGAGCAGCAAGCCCAGCAAGCGCAGGGAACCCCGGGGGCGCTGGGAGTCATTGCCGGCACCGGCTTCTACGCACTCGATGATCTTCGTGATCCCGAGGACGTCACCGTGGACACGGCCTTCGGGCCCACTCGAGCGCGGGTCGGCAGCTTGCATGGCAGGCGCACGGTGTTCATCTCGCGGCACGGATACGACCATTCGGTGCCTCCGCACATGGTGAACTACCGGGCGAACATCCAGGCGATGGTCGATCTTGGGGTCTCGGAGATTCTGGCCATCAACGTGGTGGGTGGCGTGGGAACGGATTCCGGCGATCTCGTCATCGTCGATGACTTCATCGACTTCACCAAAGCGCGACCGGTGACGTTCTTCGACGGCTCTACGCCGGAAGGCGTCGTCCACGTGGATGTGGGCGAGCCGTACCACCCGCGGTTGCGCTCGGCGTGGAAGCGGGCGGCCGACAATCTTGGCGTCGACGTCATCGATCACGGGATATACGGCGCCTACGAGGGCCCGCGCTTTGAAACGCGGGCGGAAATTCGACTCGCCGCACTCGCCGGCGTGACTGTTGTGGGGATGACGGGTGTTCCCGAGGTTGTGCTGGCACTCGAGAAAGACCTGCCCTACGCGAGTCTGTCGCTCGTCGCGAACCCGGCTGCCGGGCAGGGCACCGAGCCCATCACTATCGACGACGTGCAGGCGGTTGTCGCCGATGGGGCGACGACGGTGACGCGGATCCTCTCGGAAGCGGCCCGGTTACTGGTCTGATGAACTCTGCAGCGGTGGACACCGTCATCACGGGCGCTCGCTACGTCCTCACGTGTGATGACACGGGCGCGGTCCACGAGCGAGCCGGCATAGCCGTTCACGACGGACGCATCGTCGCTGTGGGCGACGTGGACTCCTTCGATGCCCATCGACGGATCGACGCGACAGATTGCCTGGTGCTCCCGGGCTTGATCAATCTGCACACCCATCTGCCGATGACTCTCCTCCGGGGTGTCGCCGAGAACGTGGATCTGCAGGGCTTCCTCGAACGAGTGTGGGCCGAGGAGGCCCGAATCATGGGGCCGGAGGGCACCTACCTCGGTGCCCGACTCGGCTCCCTTGAAGCTCTCCTTGGCGGCACGACGACGGCCCTCGACATGTACTTCCACCCCGAATCCGCCCACCGGGGCGCAGTGGAGGTCGGAATCCGGCACGCGATCGGTCCGGTCTTCTTCGATTTCCCGGGACCCGACGGGCTCGAATGGACCCAGCGGCTTGACCTTGCGCATCGATGGCCCGAGGTTCTCGACTCCCTTGGTGGTGCGTATGTACCGAGATTCCTGATGCCGCACAGCCCGTTGATCGTCAACCCCGACCACCTGGCCGACATCGACAGCTTGGCCCGAGGAATGGACGCTCGGATTCACACGCACAACTCCGAGAACGACAAAGAGAACAACGCGACCGTGCAGGCCCACGGGGCCCGGCCGACGGCGTTATTGGAGCGGGCGGGCCTGTTGGATGCTCGGACCGTGCTGGCGCACTGTGTGCGGCTCAGTGACGACGATCGTGCAGCTATTGCGTCGAGTGGCGCGAGTGTGGCGCACAACCCGGGGTCGAACCTGAAGTTGGCCAGCGGTGCGATGGATCTCGTGGGGTATCGGGAACAGGGCATCCGAGTCGGTCTCGGAACGGACGGGTGCTCGTCGAGCAACGACCTGGACATGTTCGCGGCCATGAGGCTGGCGGCGAATCTCGCTCGCCTGGTGCGTGAGGACCCGGCCGCTATTAGTGCGGAAGATGTCGTGCGCGCAGCGACGATTCACGGCGCGCAGGCGCTGGGTATGGCAGATCGAATCGGCAGTCTCGAGGTCGGCAAGGAAGCGGACCTGATCGTGGTCGATGCTGCGGCTCCGCACCTGACACCGCTTCGTGATCCGTTTACTGCGTTGGTGTTCGCAGCGGGGAGATCCGATGTTCGGGACGTGCTCGTCGCCGGCGATGTGGTCGTTGCCGATCGGCGCCCGACCCGGGTGGATGTTCGCGACACTCGCGGGCAAGCACTGGAACACGTCGGCGGTGCGTAGGAGTGGCCAGCGACGTGCGGGGAAATCTTCAGGGCATGACCGCTGAGCAGGTCATCGATGCCCTTGGTCTGGAGTACCTCGACGGGGAAGGTTGTTGGATTCGACTGCTGTGGCGAACCGAACACGCGAACGCCATCTACGCACTCCTGACCCCAACCGATTTCAGCGCCATGCACCGTCTTGTCGAAGACGAAGCCTGGACGTTCGTGGCGGGCGCGGCCGCTGAGATTGTGGTGTTGCACTCCGACGGAACCCACGACGTCGTTCACCTCGGTAGCGATCCATCGGCTGGGCAGGTGGCGCATCACCGCATACCCGCGCACACCTGGCAAGGCTCGATTTCCTTGGGAGAGTGGACACTGGTGACCTGTGTGCTCGCGCCGCCCTTCAGCGGATTGGAGTTAGCTGATGCCGCGACCGACTTCTCCGAGTGGCCGGACGCAGAGTCGGCGATCAAGCGACGAATGAGGTGAGGACTGTGAGTCAGGGTCGGGTAGTCGTGGTGACGGGTGCGTCAGGGCACCTTGGCGGCGCCATCGCGCGAATGTGTGCCGGGCGTGGCTACTCGGTGGCTGTCCATTACCGGTCGAACAAAGACGCAGCGAGGGACGTCGTCGATTCGATCGAGCAATCGGGGGGTGTAGCGGCGGCCTTTCCAGCTGACCTCGGGGCGGCGTCAGATCCGGATGTCGCCACGCGCCTGATCGACGATGTCGTGAAGCAGTGGGGCCGTGTAGACGGGCTTGTTCACTGCAGTGCGATGCAGTCGCTGCAACCCTTCGATGAACTCGTCGATAGTGACTGGCAGGCGATGTGGGAGGCGAACTTTCTTGCCGCGACGCGTCTCTCGCGTGCTGCGTTGGCCGTGATGGCACCCGGAGGGTCGATCGTCACCATCTCGTCCGTCGAGGCATCAGCGGCTTTTGCCAACCACGCGCACTATGCGGCGTCGAAAGCGGCGTTGGAATCCTTCACTCGGTCCCTCTCGCGCGAGATCGGACCACGCGGGATGCGAGCGAACTGCGTAGCTCCAGGTTTGATCGCACGAGAGGGCTTGGAACAAGACTGGCCACAGGGATGGTCGTGGTGGAGTGAGGTCGCGCCGTCGGGGCGCCCGGTGAGCCAGGAGGAGGTCGCCGGCGTGGTCTGGTTTCTGCTCGGCAGCCAAGCGTCGGGAATCAACGGTGCCGTCATCCCCGTCGATGGGGGTTGGTCAGCGAGTGCCCGAACGACGTTCTGAACTCGCTACGTTCTGAACACATCTCGTCACATCAGTAACACCCGTAACGAATGGGTAACGGCTCGTATTACAAGTTGATTGAGACTCGTCACCATTGTTGAGCCGCTCTCCCTTTTCGTGCTGCGGGCGATTAAGGTCTGACCACGACGTCTCGCCCTCAATCGTGTGCGGCGAGGACCCGACAGAAAGGCATGTGCATGCATCGCAAGCTATTGGTTGCGGGCTTCGCGGCCGCGGCACTCGTGCTCGCTGGATGTAGCAGCGACTCCGATGGCGACGCCGCGGAGGCCACGGTGGAAGAGACCGTGGAAGAGACCGTGGAAGAGACCGCTGAAGAGCAGGACATCGAGGACGTTGCTGAGGAACTCGAGGAAGAGGCAGCGGAAGAGGTTGCTGAAGAAGAGGCAGCCGGTCCGACCACAGACGACAGCGACTGTGGAGCCGAAGAGAACATCTGCATCGGTCTGGTGACCGACACGGGCAAGGTGGACGACAAGTCGTTCAACCAGGCCGCATGGGAAGGCACGCAGTTGGCGGCTGAGCAGGTCGGCGCCTTCTCGAAGTACATCGAGACGGTTGATCCCAAGGACTACGCCAACAACATCGGCCAGTTCGCGGCAGCCAACTACGACACGATCGTCACGGTCGGCTTCTTGATGGCTGAGGCAACTATCGAGGCCGCCAACGAGTACCCGGACATCGACTTCATCGGTGTTGACCAGTTCCAGGGCGAGGCAGTGCCGAACCTTGCAGGGCTGGTGTTCCGCGAGGATCATGCGGGCTACGCCGCTGGCTACCTGGCTGGCCTGATGACTCAGACCAACAAGATCGGAACGGCTCTCGGCACCGACACGGTTCCGCCGGTGAAGCTGTTCGGTGAGGGCTTCAAGGCGGGTGCCATTGCCGCGAACCCCGAGGCTGAGGTCACACTCGTGTACCACGAGCCCAACAACGCCTTCGGTGACCCCGAGTGGGGTGCGGCCGAGTCGCGTAAGCAGCTCGACCAGGGCGCGGACGTCATCTTCGCCGCTGGTGGAGCGACGGGTAACGGTGGCCTGATCGAGATCGCCAAGGATCCAGGCGCCGGCGAGACGGTGTTCTGCATCGGTGTGGATATCGATCAGTACTTCACCGTTCCGCAGGCAGCTCCGTGCTTGCTGACCTCGGCGGAGAAGAAGCTCGTTCTCGGAACGGAGACCTTGGTGAAGGCCTCGGTCGCCGGTGAAATGGAGGGCGGCAACTTCGTCGGCCCGACGGGCTTGGCTCCGTACCACGACACCGACAGCGTGGTTCCGGACGATGTCAAGGCCGCGGTTGAAGAGGTGCTCGCCGGACTCGAAGACGGTTCTATCGACACCGGCTGCCCGGCCTGCTTGGACAACTAACGTCTGAGCGGAACGCGCACGACAGGTTGGGGGTGGCTTCGGCCACCCCCAACCTGACTCTCGGGGCTGAATTGGCCCTGAACAATTCTGTTTTGCCCACCCATGTCGACTTGTCCTGGAAGGATCTGACTTCGTGTCCGTAACTGATCCCGCCCAGACCGACTTGGGATACACCGATCCGAACCCGCGCCGCGAGACCGCCTGGTCGCGGTCGCAGGTGATCGTCACGCCGGTCGTGTCGGTGCTGTTGGCTCTGGCTGTCGGTGGGCTGCTGATTCTCATCCAGGGTGTTAACCCCCTGACGGCCTACTGGGTCTTGTTCTCTTCCGCTCTCGGTGATGTCGATGGCCTGGTCACGGTGATGCAGAAGTCGACCCCGCTCATCCTGACCGGACTTGCCTTCACCGTGGGATTGCGCACCGGACTGTTCAACATCGGCGCGCAGGGACAACTTCTTGTGGGTGCCATCGGCGCGGCCTGGGCCGGCTACAACTTCCAGATGCCGGCGATCATCCACCTTCCCTTCGCCATCGCTTTCGGCATTCTGTGCGGAGCCGCGTGGGCTTCGATCGCCGGCGTACTGCGCGCCTATAGGAGCGTGTCGGAAGTCATTACGACCATCATGCTCAACGCGGTCGCGATCGCACTTGTCGACTACCTAGCGAGCAAGCCCCTTCAAGAACCCGACCAGCCGCTGACTCGCACCCCACTTGTTGCTGACACCGCGGCCTTGCCGGAGTTCGGTGTCATCCCGTCCGGTTTCGTGATCGCGCTCTTCGTCTCGCTCTTCGTCGGATGGTTTCTTGCTCGAACAACACAAGGTTTCCGCTTCAACACGGTAGGCCTCAACCCGAGCGCCGCGAACTACGCCGGCATCGGCGTGAAGAAGACGATCTTTCTTGCCATGGCCGTCAGCGGCGCCTTGGCCGGCATGGGTGGAGCGGTGGAGACTCTCGGCATCACCGGCCGATTCGAGCCCACCTTCAACGCGGGACTCGGCTTCGACGGAATCACCATTGCTCTCTTGGCGCGCGCCAACCCGATCGCGACGATTCCAGCGGCTTTGCTCGTGGGAACAATGCGTGCGGGAGCAGCATCGCTGCAATTCCAAACGGGTATCGAACCCGAGGTCGTCGACGTGATCTTGGCGTTGACGCTGCTCTTCGTCGCCGCTCCCATCGTGGGTCGGATGCTGTTCCGCAAGCGCGCGATGAAGCAGGCGTCGTTCTCGTCCGGTTGGGGTGGCGCATGAGAGCCCGGTACGCCTACACCCTCACCATCGCCATCCTGGCGGGAATCGTGGTTGCCTTCGTCTTCGATGAGAATCGAACCGTTTCCGTGTTGTCCTTCTCCTTGAGGTACGCCGTACCGCTGATCCTGGCCGCCATGGTCGGCATCATCTGCGAGCGCAGCGGCATCATCAACATCGGCATCGAGGGGCAGATGCTGATGAGTGCTTTTGCCGGCTTCTTTGGAGCCGCCATCACCGGGAACTTGATCTTTGGAACCATGATCGGTGTCGGCACCGGCATGATCATGGGAGCCTTCCTTGCCACCGGGGCCGTCACGTGGAAGATGGATCAAATCATCGCGGGCGTGATCATCAACATCATCGCCACCGGTCTGACGTCTTTCTTCTATTCCCAGGGCTACGTGCTGCCGGCAATCACGCCGAAGCTGCGGATCCCTGTCTTGGCCGACATACCCCTGGTGGGACCGGTGTTGTTCGACAACGGCCTGTTCACCTACGCGGCGGTGTTGACCGCAGTTCTGCTGTGGGTACTGCTGTTCAAGACCATTTGGGGTTTGCGCACCCGGTCCGTCGGCGAGAAGCCCGGATCGGCCGACACCTCGGGCATCAATGTGCAGCGCACTCGATTCTGGAACGTCACCCTTGCGGGCGGCCTTGCAGGCCTCGCGGGCGCGTACTTGTCCATCGAGGCTGCGAGCACCTTCGAGCGAGGATTAACGGCGGGGCGAGGCTTCACTGCCTTAGCGATCATGATCTTCGGGGCGTGGAATCCCATCGGGGCGCTCGGCGCAGCCCTCTTCTTCGGCCTTGCGAATGGCCTCGCGAGTCAGCTTCAAGCCGATGAGGTCATCGACATTCCGCAGCAATTCATCAACATGCTTCCCTACATCCTGACCATCGTCTTGCTGGCGATCGTGTCCGGACGAGTCAAGCCTCCAGCAGCCGTCGGTAAACCGTACGAGAAGGAATAGGGGAGAACTATGCCTTCATACGACCCGACGGGAACGCCTGTTCTCGAAGCCCGCGGCATCACCAAGCGCTTTCCCGGAGTCGTCGCCAACAACAACGTGTCTCTGACTATCCACAAGGGTCAGATCGTTGGGTTGTTGGGGGAAAACGGTGCGGGTAAGTCGACCTTGGTCAAGATGATCTACGGGCTGTACGAGCCGGACGAGGGCGAGATCCTGATGAATGGCTCGCAGATTGCGTTGAAGGGTCCGCGCGACGCCATTCGCCGTGGCATCGGCATGGTGCATCAGCATTTCCAATTGGTGCCGGTGTTCACCGTGGCGGAGAACGTCATTCTCGGTGACGAACCGCATAAGTCGGTTTTCGTCAACATGAAGAAAGCGACGGCAGAGGTGGCACGCCTCTCCGAAGAGTATGGGCTCAAGGTCGATGTGAACGCCAAAGTCGAAGACCTCCCCGTGGGCGCCCAGCAGCGGGTAGAGATCTTGAAGGCTCTATATCGAAAAGCAGAAATCCTGATCATGGATGAGCCAACCGCGGTTCTCACGCCGCAAGAAACAGACGAGCTTCTCAAGGTGATGCGTGGCTTCGCGGACAACGGAGTCGCAGTCATCTTCATCACCCACAAACTCAGGGAAGTTCTTGCTCTCGCGGACACCATTGAGGTTCTGCGTGGAGGAGAGGTCGTCGGCACTACGACCCCGGACGAAACAGACCAAGCGGGCTTGGCCCAGATGATGGTGGGCCGGAGCGTTTTGCTGCGGGTCGACAAGAAGCCGGCAATGCCCAAAGACGTCGTGCTTGATGTGCAGGGCCTCAACGTCGACGGCGGTCTGGGTCTGCCAGCGGTCAGCGATGTTTCTTTCTCGGTGAAAGCCGGAGAGATTGTTGGCATCGCAGGCGTTGAGGGCAACGGGCAGCGCGAGCTGGTGGAGGCGCTGACAGGTTTGCGCAAATACGAGGCGACGTCGGTGATGATGAACGGATCGGATGCGCTCGGGCTCAGCCCCCATGATGTGCACGACCTCGGCGTTGGACATGTCCCGGAAGATCGGGAGAAAGACGGGGTTGTCGGGCAGTACTCCATCGCCGACAACATGGTGCTGAATCGATTCGATGAGAAGGAGTTCGCGTCGAAGGGTGTCCGCAACAGCAAAGCCGTGAACAACCTCGCCACAGAACTCGTCGAGGACTATGACGTCCGCACACCGTCGATACAGACATCGGCGCAATCCCTGTCCGGTGGTAACAAGCAGAAAGTCGTCATCGCCCGCGAACTTGCTGCCGACCCTCGTTTGCTCATCGCCTCCCAACCCACCCGTGGAGTGGATGTCGGCTCCATCGAGTTCATTCACTCGCAGATCGTCAAGGCCCGAGACGGAGGCGCTGGCGTTCTGTTGATCTCAGCCGAACTCGACGAAGTGATAGGGCTGTCGGATCGAATTTTGGTGATGTACGACGGTCGAATCGTTGCCGAACTCGACGGTGAGGGTGCAGATCGAAATCGCATCGGGCGACTGATGGCCGGTGGCGAGGACACACCCCCGAGTTCCACCGACTCCGCATGAGCGAGGCCTTCGCTCCCGTCGACATCATCATCGCCAAGCGCGATAACCGGGAGCTCTCCAACGAACAAATCGACTGGGTTGTCGATGCCTATACCCGCGGCGTCGTCGCCGACGAGCAGATGAGTGCGCTGGCGATGGCCATTTTGCTCAATGGCATGAACAAGCGAGAAATCGTCCGGTGGACCGAAGCGATGATCGCGTCCGGCACTCGGATGGACTTTTCGGACTTCGACGCGCCCAGTGTGGATAAGCACTCAACCGGGGGAGTAGGGGACAAGGTCACCCTGCCGCTGGTGCCCATCGTTGCCGCATGCGGAGCGGTTGTTCCGCAGCTGAGTGGTCGTGGCCTCGGCTACTTCGGGGGCACTTTGGACAAGATGGAATCCATCCCCGGATGGCGTGCCCTGCTGTCCAACGAGGAGATGGCGGATGTCATGCGCGCCTCGGGTGGTGTGATCTGCGCGGCCGGCGACGGATTGGCACCGGCCGATAAGAAGCTGTACGCGCTTCGCGATGTCACGGGAACGGTCGAGGCGATTCCGTTGATCGCCTCGAGCATCATGAGCAAGAAAATTGCCGAGGGCGCGGACGGTCTCGTCCTGGACGTGAAGACGGGCAACGGAGCATTCATGTCCGACCTCGCGCGAGCAGAGAAACTCGCCCGCACCATGGTCGAGATCGGCAACGATGCGGGCGTGCGCACGCGGGCACTGATCACCGCCATGGATGTTCCTTTGGGCCTGGCCGTCGGTAACGCCATCGAAGTCACCGAGTCGCTGGAGGTGCTGGCCGGTGGCGGCCCTTCCGATCTCATCGAACTCGTGATCGCCCTGGCCAACGAGATGCTCGACATCGCTGGCATCGACGCCGACCCGCGAGAGGCGATCACCAGCGGACGGGCGATGGATCACTGGCGGCGCATGGTCAGCGCCCAGGGAGGTGACCCCGACGCTCCGCTCCCGGTAGCGCGTCACCAGCACGTCATCACGGCTCCCGTCGCGGGGCCTTTGTCCACGCTTGAGGCCTACGGGGTCGGCGTTGCTGCCTGGCGCCTGGGAGCGGGACGGGCTCACAAAGAGGACGAGATCATCCACGGCGCGGGTGTCCAGTTGCATGCCAAGCCCGGAGACATGTTGTCGGAAGGTCAGCCGATCATGACCTTGCTCGCCGACGATGAAGCCCGCCTGCCGGCCGCCATCGCTGAGTTAGAGGGGTCATGGGAGATAGGTGGCGAGCCGATGGATCGTCACCCGCTGATTATCACCCGCATCGCTCCCTGATCGAGAGCGCGCTCCGACTACTTGCGGGGGACTACGGGACGCACGGACTTCGCAACCTTCACCCCGAAGTTGCCTCCGCCAAGGTCGGCTCCGTAGTACATCAACCACTTGTTCTTCCCCACCCGAACGAGATCCGGGTCTCCTCCGCCCGCAATGACAGATCGTTCGTTGGTGAAGGTGATGCCGTTCTTGCTAGTCGAGACCAAAATTCCGTAGAAGGCGTCGCGATCGCCCGCGTAGTAGAGCGCTATTCGACCCTTGTCAATTACCGCGAATGGATGTGAGCCACCGGCTTTGAGAGGTCCTCTCTTCTGAGTGATCACGGGTCCCATCGTCCAGTTCAGCATGTCCGAACTGGTGGCGGTTCGCATAACTCGCGTTGTTCGCTCGCCGGGCTTTTCAAGATTGGAGAAGTAGGCGCGCCACGTGCCCTTATGTCGGATGATGCTGATTCCTCCGGGTTCGAAGCCTGCCTGCGCCGTCGTGATGACAGGCCCCTCATCGGTGAACGTAAGGCCGTTGTCCGTGGACAGTGCGGCGTTGATGTTTCCCTGAGCGACGTAGAACAGTCGCACCGTGTCCCCACCGAGTGAGATCACGCGCGGTTGTCCGGCGGGAATGCCCGGAAGGGGCGTCGTTGCGTCTGCGGCGAACCGCGTGCCTGTCTTGGAGGTGGAAGTAGCGCTCAGGGTTCCAGGCAGAGTTTCGGTCGAGTTGACGAAGGCGAACAACCGGATTCGGCCATCTTGCAAGCGCAGGCCCGTGGCGTCGGCAACTTGACGCCCGTTTGAGTCGAAGGTGGAAGCGTCGAGGGCAGTGCCAGTCACTTTGAAGTTCTTGGCCTTCTTCACCGACGAAGAGCCCTGCAGCGGTGGGGGTCCTTCAAGCACCCATCGACCCTGCTGGCAGGTCATCGCCCTGCCATCGGTGGTTGTTGAGGCAGCTCCAGTGGGTTTGCAGCTATCTCCGGGACGGGGCTGAGCCCATGCGGGCCCGGCTGAGGACATCGTCAGCAGTGCTGCGGAAGCGACGGCAACGATGGAGCGCAACATGCGAAGGAATGTACCAAGGATCGCCGAGCGGTGACCAGGAAATATTCTTCGCGTATGCCGCACTTCATCGCAAAGCCTGTTTCGATTCCGGTACCGGGCGGAAAATCCATCAAGGAGTACGTCGGCCTTCCATCCACGGGGGACACTGCTGTTTCTGTGGCCGTGATGGTGGCACCGGCCGGATGGGATGAGCCCTTCCAAGCCCCCACCTTCGATGAATTCACGGTCGTGTTGGAGGGGGAACTCCTCGTCGACCACGGTGATGAGACCTCTGCGGTGGTTGCCGGTCAGGCGATCATCACGCGGGCCGGTGAGCGCATTCGGTATCGAACGGACTCCGGGGCCCGCTATGTCGCCGTGTGCCTCCCGGCCTTCGCCCCGGAGGACGCCCATCGCGACGAGTCGTCGTGATGCGGCGCGCGAGCGGATGCCACCACCGCTGCGCCACGGCCGCTACATTCCTGCCATGACCGGCGCCTTGTCTGCGGCAACGATTGCCCAGGCCCCCAAAGTCTTGCTTCACGATCATCTGGATGGCGGGCTTCGGCCACAAACGGTCATTGATCTGGCGGAGTCTGCGGGCTATCGCAAGCTTCCCTGTCAGGACGCGGCCGATTTGGCGCGCTGGTTCTCCGAAGCCGCCTACTCCGGATCGTTGGAGCGATACCTAGAAACCTTTCAGCACACGGTCGCAGTCACGCAGAGTGCCGAGGCTCTCGCCCGGGTTTCTCGCGAATGTGCGGAAGACCTTGCGGCAGACGGCGTGGTGTACGCCGAAGTTCGCTTTGCTCCCGAACTTCACGTGGAGCAGGGACTGTCCCTTCGACAGGTGGTCGATGCGGTACTCGACGGCTTCGACCAAGGCACCACTCGCTCGATAGGTGAGGGTCGGTGGATCCGGATCGGAGTGTTGCTGACGGCGATGCGGACCGCCACGCACTCCAAGGAAATCGCGGAACTCGCGGTGGAGTACCGCGATCGCGGGGTCGTCGGCTTTGATATCGCCGGGGCGGAAGCCGGTTTCCCGCCTACGCGCCATCTGGACGCGTTCGAGTACCTGCGTCGCGAGAACGCACACTTCACCATCCACGCGGGCGAGGCGTTCGGACTGCCGTCTATTTGGGAAGCCATCCAATGGTGCGGGGCCGATCGACTCGGGCACGGAGTTCGCATCGTGGATGACATCGACATGTCCAATCCACACGAGCCGCAGTTGGGCAGGCTCGCAGCCTACGTCCGCGACCGACGGATTCCGCTCGAGTTGTGTCCATCCAGCAATGTGCAAACCGGAGCCGCCGCATCCATCGCCGACCACCCGATCGGATTGTTACGCCGACTCAACTTCCGAGTTACTTTGAACACGGACAACCGCTTGATGTCGGGCACGTCCATGTCTCGTGAGATGGAATTGTGCTGTGAGGCTTTCGGGTGGACCTTGGATGATCTGCAGTGGCTGACAGTGAATGCCATGAAGAGCGCCTTCATTCCGTTTGACGAAAGATTGGACATCATCAATACGCGCATCAAGCCCGCGTATACCGCATTGAAGGAAGCTGAATCTGCGACAACGAAGGAGTGAGTGCGATGTCGGTCATCGATGCTCTCAGCGAAGGACAGCTACGAGTCGAGGAGTTTCGCGACGAGTTGGGCAAGGTTCGCCATGTGCTGGACAATACCGATGCCGTGCTCGAAATGGCAGACGAGACCCTTCACGCAGCCGAGGAGGCTCTCGAAGAAGCCCGACGAGCCATGCCGGTGATCATCGCCGTTGGCGTTGTCACCACGGCGGCAGTGGTGGGCATCTATCTGTGGCGTCGCCGGTCATCAGATCGTGAGAAGAATTAGGTCGTGATGGTGTGGCGCGCCGACGGGGTAGAGACGACGTCGGTGCCTTCGTCAAACGACGCGCGGGTACCGATACCGGGGTATTCGCGTTCGAGGCCGCTGGGCTCGCGTGGCTTCGCGAGGCCCACGAAGAGCAGCAGGGAGTGCCGATTCCCTGGGTGCATGACTTCGACCGTAACCACCTGACGCTCGACTTCGTTGCGACGACTGCGCCGAGCCCGGAGGCGGCAGGCGTGTTCGGCGCTCAATTGGCCCGCACGCATCGGTCCGGAGCCGAGATGTTCGGCGAACTTCCCCCGGGATCGGATCGATCCTTCATCGCCGAACTTGAGCTACCCCCGGGGCAGTGGGAGACCTTCGGAAGCTTCTACGCACAAGCGCGCATTCGTCCGTTGGTCGATCACGCTGTGTCGCGGGGCGCCATCAGCACGGCTCAGGCGCAGGACTTCGCCGTGTTGTGTGAACACCTCGAGTCCGAGGATCCGCTGCTCATTGGCCTGCCCGATCCGATTGCCCGCCTGCATGGAGACCTATGGAGCGGCAATGTTCTGTGGCGTCGACGTGATTGTGTCCTGATCGATGCGTCGGCCCATGGTGGGCATCGGGAGACTGACCTGGCCATGTTGGCACTCTTCGGCCTGCCCTACCTGGACGTTGTACTCGAGGCTTATTGCGACGAGTGGCCGTTGAGTGACGGCTACGAAGCACGTGTCGAACTGCATCAGGTCTACCCATTACTCGTGCACGCCATCCTTTTCGGCGGGAGTTATGGCGCCAGCGCAACCAGAGTTGCTCGTCAAGCGGTGGCTAGGACTCGTTCGTGACGGGGGTGGCCGAGTCCGGGGCCCTACCTCGCCCACTAAGCAGGCGATCGATCGCCCAGAAGACCAGGCCGAGCACGATTCCCAGAGCCGCCACCCCGGCGATATTCGTCAGTACCGCAGGAAGTCCGTAGGCGACCACATTGAGGAAGTCGTAGGGGTATCTCTCGATGAAGTGTCCTCGGATGAGTGTGTAGGCGGCCCAGGTAATCGGGATCACGATGGCCGTGAATACCGACGCGAAGGTCACCTGCCGGCGTGGACCGACGATGAGCCAGAGAGCTACCGTCATGACAGGCACGATGTAGTGCTTGAGCGCATTGACGATGATGTCCAGGCCTTCCACCTGAGCATTCGGCGCGAGGACGATCGCGTAGATCAGACCGGTGATCGAGATCATCACCAGTGAGTCCATGCGCACCGCGTGCCAGACACGTCCGCCCCGGTCGGGGTTTCGAGCAAGCATCGTGAACACAACGGCAACGATGATGTTCGAAAGATTGGTGAAGGCGCTCATCGAGTCGACAACGCGCCCGACGAGACCCGCGAGACCGTCCGGATTCACCCCGAGAAGTCCCGGAGGCACATTCACCGGTGGGTAGACGTTGAAGGCTGTCAGGATCAAGCCGAGGCCCAGGCCAAACCATGTGATACCTGCAGCGATTGCGTAGATGCGTCGGATGCTCACGCGTGCAATCTTTGCGTGAAGATCACACACCCATGGGGTGCCACACCGTCTTCACCTCGACGAAGGCCCGCATGCGAGACAGGCTCGGGGTCGCCTGCCAGTCTGCGTGGGGAGCGGCTCCGCGCACACGTTTCACCGTTCCAGCGGCGCTTCGCTCAAGGTCGGCCGCAACCCCTTCGTCGACGATCCCGGTGAGGTCGAGTGCGTTGACATCCGCGTGCTCGGCCAGCCACGGCATGACTTCGGCCGGCGCCCCGGTGAGGATGTTCACCACACCTGCGGGAACGTCGGAAGTGGCCAAGCATTCGGCGAGGGTGATGGCCGGGATCGGTCGGGACGAACTCGGCATGACGATCACGGCGTTGCCGGTGACGATGATTGGAGCAACGACGCTGACCAAGCCGAGGATGCTGGCATCCTGCGGTGCCACCGCCGCCACGACTCCCGTGGGCTCGGGTACGGAGAAATTGAAGAAGGGTCCGGCGACGGGATTGGTGTTGCCGATCACTTGGGCGTACTTGTCCGCCCAGCCCGCGTACCAGACCCACCGGTCGATCGCGGCGTCAACATGGGCGCCCGCCTTTCTCGACGAAACACCTTCGGAGTCGGATACCTCCGAGATGAATTGCTCGCGGCGGCCTTCCATGACCTCGGCGATCCGGTAGAGAACTTGACCGCGGTTGTAGGCGGTAGCGGACGACCACTTGGCGACCGCGGAGCGTGCCGCCAACACCGCGTCCCGGGCATCCTTCCTGCTGGCCAGGGCCATGTTGGCGAGGAATTGTTCTTTGGAATCGGTGACCTCGTAGGTGCGCCCGGACTCGCTACGCGGGAAAGCCCCTCCGATGAAGAGCTTGTGGGTCTTACGAACATCGACTCTGCTCATGACGGATCCTCCACGTTGAGGTACGCACCCAAACCTTGCACTCCACCCTCTCGGCCGAAGCCCGATTCCTTGAAGCCTCCAAAGGGGCTCGTGGGATCGAATCTGTTGAAGGTGTTGGCCCAGACGATCCCGGCGCGCATCTGGTTCGCCATCCACAAAATGCGGCTGCCCTTCTCGGTCCAGATTCCTGCCGAAAGCCCGAAGGGGGTGTTGTTGGCTTTGGCAACGGCCTCCTCGGGGGTACGGAACGTGAGAACCGACAGGACGGGACCGAAGATCTCCTCGCGGGCAATCCGGTGAGCCTGGGTGACGTTCGTGAAGAGCGTTGGTGGGAACCAGAAGCCTTTTTCGGGGATCGGGCAGGTGGGGCTCCAGCGTTCGGCTCCTTCGGCCTCACCGGAGGCGGTGAGCTCCTCGATCTTGCTCAACTGCATGGACGAATTGATGGCCCCGATGTCGGTGTTCTTGTCGAGCGGGTCTCCGAGGCGAAGGGTCGTCAGGCGGCGCTTCAAGGAGGCCAACGCCTCCTCGGCGACGGACTCCTGGAGCAGCAGCCGACTTCCGGCGCAGCAGACATGTCCTTGGTTGAAGTAGATGCCGTTCACGATGCCCTCGATGGCCTGATCGATGGGAGCGTCGTCGAAGACGATGTTGGCTGCCTTGCCGCCAAGCTCGAGGGTGAGCTTCTTCTTGGTGCCAGCGACCGCTCGCTGAATGGCTTTTCCGACCTCGGTCGAGCCGGTGAAGGCGACCTTGTCCACATCTGGGTGTTCGACGAGCATGCGCCCCGTCTCGCCGGCACCGGTGATGATGTTGACGACGCCCGGGGGGAGTCCGGCTTGTTGACAGATGTCGGCGAAGGCGAGAGCGGTGAGTGGCGTCGTCTCCGCGGGCTTGAGCACCACCGTGTTGCCGCAGGCCAAGGCGGGGGCGACTTTCCAGGCAAGCATCAGCAAGGGGAAGTTCCACGGAATCACTTGCGCGGCGACGCCGAGAGACTTCGGGTCGGGTCCATAGCCGGCGTACTCCAGTTTGTCGGCCCAGCCCGCGTGGTAGAAGAAGTGTGCCGCGACGAGCGGTAGGTCAACATCGCGGGACTCTCGAATCGGCTTTCCGTTGTCCAAGGTCTCCAGGACCGCGAGCTCACGAGAGCGCTCTTGGATGAGACGGGCGATTCGGAAGATGTACTTGGCGCGGTCCTTGCCGGACATCTTGGACCAGCTCTTGTCGTAGGCCCGGCGGGCGGCCGCAACGGCGGCGTCCACGTCGGCCTGGCCGGCTTCGGCGACTTCGCTGAGCACCTCCTCGGTGGCCGGATTGATGGTCTTGAAGAACTCGCCGCTGGTGGGTTCGGTGAAGGATCCGCCGATGAAGAGTCCGTAGTTGGATTCGATGTCCACGATGGAACGCGATTCCGGTGCGGGGGCGTAGTCGAATGGCATGGATTGTCCTCGTGATCTGTCTAGTCGATCGTCACGTAGTCGGGGCCGGAATAGTGACCGTCGCGCATGCGCTGACGTTGCATGAGTAGGTCGTTGAGCAGGCTCGAAGCTCCGAAGCGGAACATGTCGGGGTTGAGCCAGTCCTCGCCCACGGTCTCGTTCACCATCACCAGGTAGCGGATGGCGTCCTTGCTCGTCTTGATGCCTCCGGCTGCCTTGACCCCGATGCGGGTACCGGTCTGGTCGGCGAAGTCGCGAACGGCTTCGAGCATCAGCAAGGTCACCGGCAAAGTGGCCGCCGGGGACACCTTCCCGGTGCTGGTCTTGATGAAATCGGCGCCGGCCTGCATGGCGAGCCAACTGGCCCGACGAACGTTGTCGTAGGTCTTCAGCTCTCCGGTTTCCAGGATCACCTTCAGGTGGGCATCGCCGCACGCCTCCTTCACCGCGACGATCTCTTCGAAGACCTTCGCGTAGTTGCCGGCAAGGAAGGCGCCGCGGTCGATCACCATGTCGATCTCATCGGCGCCGTCTGCCACGGCCTGCTTGGTGTCCATGAGTTTCACGTCCATGCTGGCCCGCCCGCTGGGAAAGGCGGTGGCGACCGCTGCCACGTGGACTCGATCTCCGACGCAAGCGCGCGTTGTCGTCACCAGATCCCCGTACACGCAGACGGCCGCTACCGCGGGGCAGGTCGAATCGGTCGGATCGGGGTGGAGTGCCTTCGCGCATAGGGCGCGGACTTTGCCGTCGGTATCCATGCCTTCAAGCGTGGTCAGGTCAACCATCGAGATGGCGGTGTCGATGGCCCAGATCTTCGAGTCCTTCTTGATGGAGCGAGTGGCAAGCGTGGCTGCGCGGCCTTCGAGCCCCACCTGATCAACTCCCGGCAACCCGTGAAGTCGGCTGGTGAGTGTGCCGTTGTCCACTGTCTCGTCGCCTTCTCTCGCCTTCGGGTCTCCGCTGATCGGCCATGAGGGTATCGCCACGGGCTTCGTGCAGTCGCGCCGGAGCCTGGCTGGTGGTTCTGCATCCAACGGGTGGCACCTACGAGCTGAAGCTCTGTAAACGCGAAGATACGAGGCTTGAGTGCTAGCCGGAGAACCAGTGTCCGACGTTGTCGGCGAGATCGTCGAGTTGACGCTCGGCGGTCTCGCGGGCGTCCTCGATACTCGATCCCACCTCCACGACCACTTGCAGGTAAGCCTTGATCTTGGGCTCGGTTCCGCTCGGCCTCACGATGATGCGGCCCTGCCCGGCGAGAGTGAGGACGAGACCGTCGGTCGGTGGAAGATCCGTTCCCTGTTGAAGGTCGACGATCGTCTCTACTGCCCGCTTTCCCACGGTGGCGGGGGGTTGACTTCGCAGCGACTCCATGATGTCGCGGATGGTCGAGAGATCGGCGACGCGCAACGACACCTGGCGGGTGGCGTACAGGCCGTGTTCACGGGCTAGATCGTCTAGGAGGTCCAGAATCGACCGGGATTCGGCTTTCAGTTCAGCGATGAGGTCCACCACCGCGAGCGCAGCGGTGATTCCGTCCTTGTCGCGCACGGTTTCGGGATCGACGCAATAGCCCAGCGCCTCCTCGTAGCCGAAGCGCAAGGTCGGGATACGGCCGATCCATTTGAACCCCGTCAACGTTTGCTGATAGTCCAAGGTCGACGAATCTGCAATGGCCTTGAGCATTCCGCCGGAGACGAGCGACTGCGCCAACGTGCCACGGCTGGAATCTCGCCGGCTGGCCCACCACCCCAAGGCGTAGCCGACCTCGTCACCAGACAACATGCGGTAGTCGCCGCCGGGAGTGGGGACCCCGATCGCGCACCGATCCGCATCGGGGTCGTTCGCGACAATCACATCCGGTCGCACCCGCTCGGCCGTTGCGAGCGCGAGGTCCATCGCGCCTGGCTCCTCAGGGTTCGGGAAAGCGACCGTGGAGAAGTCGGGGTCCGGGTCGAACTGAGCGTCGACCCGCACGCAGGGAGCGAAGCCAGCATTGGTCAACAGTTGCTCGAGAAGCCGACCACCAACACCATGCATCGGAGTAATGACACTGACCACGTCGGCGCGCCTATCCACTTCGTCGGGGCCGAGGATCTCGAGTGCGCGCTCTGCGTAGCTGCGCACGATGGACTCGTCGAGTGTCTGCCAGCCGTCATTCCTCGGAAGTTCATCCACACGCATCGAGGAGGCCACCGAATCGATCATCGCGGCGATCTCCTCATCCACCGGCGGAACGATCTGGCATCCGTCCTCCAGGTAGACCTTGTACCCGTTGTCTTGTGGCGGATTGTGGCTCGCGGTGACCATCACTCCCGCGGATGCCCCGAGGTGCCGAATGGCGAATGCGAGGACCGGGGTGGGTAGCGGGCGGGGGAGCACGAAGGCTCGCACTCCGGCACCCTGCATGATCGACGCGGTGTCGTGGGCAAAGACATCGGAGTTGTGCCGGGCGTCGTATCCGATGACGACGGAGCACTCGGGTGCGAAGTGCTCGGTCAGGTAGCGAGCCAGGCCCGCGGCGGATTGAAGGACAACGACTCGATTCATGCGGTTGGGTCCGGGACCGAGTGGCCCCCGAAGGCCGGCCGTTCCGAAGTGCAGGCGCCCGGCGAAGCAGTCCGCCAGCTCTGCATCGTTGGTCTCGATCAGTCGTTCGAGTTCGCTGCGGGTCGCGGGGTCGGGGTCTTGGTCGAGCCACGCTCGAGCCATGTCGTGGAGGTCCATGGATCGGTCCCGTCCTAGAGGGCGCGGATGACCTTGCCGAGAAGATCGCCCATACGTGTAGCCGCTGCCTGGCCCGCAGCAAGGACCTCCTCGTGGTTGAGAGGTTCACCCGTCATTCCCGCGGCGGCATTGGTCACCAGGGACAGGCCAAGAATCTCCATGCCCAGACTGCGCGCGACGATCGCCTCCAGCGCGGTGCTCATTCCTACGAGGGTTCCGCCCATCGCGGCGACCATCCCGATTTCCGCGGGAGTCTCGTACATCGGGCCACGGAATTGGCAGTAGACCCCCTCGGAAAGGCTCGGATCGATCGTTCGACACATCGTGCGCAACCGCGCGCTGTAGAGGTCGGTGAGGTCCACGAAGTGTGCCCCGTGCAGTGGGCTCGCACCCGTCAGGTTGATGTGATCGCGGATCAGGACCGGTGTCCCGGGCGACCATGCTGGATCGAGGCCACCGCAACCGTTCGTCAAGACCACCGTGTGACATCCCGAGAAGTGCGCGGTGCGAACAGCGTGCGTGACGGCGTCCACGCCGCGTTCCTCGTAGAGGTGGGTGCGCCCGAGGAAGGCCAGGACTCGGGTGCCGTCTGCGTCGATACTGCGGAATCGGCCGGCGTGACCTTCGACCGCGGGGGGCGCGAAGCCGGGCAGGTCCGTGACTGGAAACTCGCTGGTCGTTTCACCGAGTAGTTCTGCCGCTGGCACCCATCCCGAGCCAAGGATCACCGCAACGTCGTGGCGATCGACCGTGGTCAGTGTCTGCAGGCGCGCTGCGGCCTGCTGGGCGGACTCGTTCGCCGCGCGCGTTGTCTCGTCTCTCACCAGAGAAACCTACTGCGTTGCGTGCATTCGGCGGGCCGCTTCCGCAACAGATCCCGACAGGCTCGGATACACCGTGAAGGCCTGCGCGAGCTGATCGACGGTCAGACGGTTGTCAACAGCGAGCGTGATGGAATGTATGAGTTCGCTGGCGTTCGGGGCGACCACAACACCACCCGCGACGATTTGTGAACCTTTGCGAGCGAAGAGTTTGACGAAACCATCGCGATGACCGTGCATCTTTGCTCGCGCGTTCGTGCGAAGGGGCAACAGGACGCTGGTGCCGCGAAAGCTCTCGTCATCTAGATCTACTTGTTGTAGGCCGACCGTGGCGATTTCCGGTTCGGTGAAGATCGTGCTGGAGATCGCGGTGGACTCCAACGGAGCGACCGCGTCACCCAATGCGTGATACATCGCGATTCGTCCCTGCATGGCAGCGACGGACGCCAGCATGTTCACCCCTGTGCAGTCTCCCGCGGCATAGACGTGCCGTGCGCTTGTTCGTGACACGCGATCGACGGTAATGAAGCCCCGAGAGTCGGTCGAAACGCCAGCCGATTCCAAGCTCAAATCGTCAGTGTTGGGTAGCGAACCAACCGCCATCAGCACGTGACTGCCCTGAAGGGTGCTCGAGTCATCCAAGGTCACGATTACGGAGTCGTCCACGCGGTGGGCAGCAATGGCGCGAGAACGCGAGCGGACGTTGAGTCCACGACGCGTGAAGACATCCTCGAGCACCGCAGCGGCGTCGACGTCTTCGCCGGGGAGAACGCGATCACGCGATGAGACGAGCGTGACGGTGCTTCCGAGAGCATGAAAGGCACTGGCAAACTCCGCCCCCGTCACTCCCGAGCCCACCACGATCAGGTGCTCGGGAAGTTCGTCGAGTTGGTAAATCTGCTCCCACGACAGGATGCGTTCCCCGTCGGGGGCAGCGTCGGCAAGGACGCGAGGGCGTGCTCCGGTGGCGAGGAGAATTGTGTCCGCGGTGATTTCCCATGATGAATCGTCGTTCGTCACCTCGATGGTGGTCTCGGACGTCAACGTGCCCCGACCATGGACGATCTCGACCCCGGCCTGTTCGAGGTGTTGACGAATGCCGGCACTTTGCGCGTGGGCGAGCTCGAGGATTCGCTCGTTGACGGTGGCGAGGTCGACGCTGAACGCCGACCGGTCGGCCGGCCTACCGTCGATGCGAACCCCGAGGTAGCCCGATGCAGCCGCTTGATCGATCGCCTCCGACGTTGCGATCAGTGTTTTGCTGGGGACGCAATCGGTCAGGACGGCTGAGCCACCGATCCGGCCGGCACTGACGAGCGTGACGTCTGCGCCAAGTTGACGAGCGACCAGTGCCCCTTCGTATCCGCCCGGGCCATCGCCGATGATGACCACGCGGGACAACTGTGACACGCGCCTATTCTCTCGCAGACCTTCTCAGCGGCCGCCGGGGTGCCTACCCTGAGCCCATGGCCCTCTACGCCGCCTATGGGGTGAACCTCGACCCTTCTCGGATGGCCGAGCGTGCGCCAGCGTCACCGATGGAAGGCACCGGTTGGTTGCGGGGGTGGAGGTTGACGTTCGCTGGTGAGGAACTCGGGTTCGGAGGCGCCCTCCCGACGGTTGTCGAGGACGCCGAATCGGCCGTCTTCGTCGCCGTCTACGACGTCACCGAACTTGATGAACAGCGTTTGGATATGTGGGAAGACGTCGAGATCGGCTTCTGGCGAAAGGTGCGGGTCCGGGTGGACACGCTGGACGGTCAAAGTCTCGCCTGGCTATACGCGCTCGACGCATACGAAGGTGGCCTGCCGTCGGCCGAACATGTCTTCGCGATCGCCGATGCTGCGGCTGCGGCTGGGGCCCCCGGGGACTACGTCGAGTGGTTGCGCTCGCGCTTAACGCAGTAGGCACGGAGCGCGGCCGTGTGATGTTCGTGCCTGAGAGGTGCTGCGGCTAGTCCTTCAACTCGCAGATGACTGACCCCGGCGTGACGGTCGCCCCGACGTCTGCGCTGAGGCTGGTGACCGTGCCCGACTTATGTGCCGTCAGAGGCTGCTCCATCTTCATTGCCTCGAGTACGACGATGAGGTCGCCTTCGTTCACGGCGTCACCCTCCGCCACTTCCACCTTGACGATCGTTCCCTGCATCGGCGCGGCCACAGCATCCCCGGTGGCCGCCGACCCCGACGCGGCGTTCTTTCGGCGAGGAGCCGCCTTCTTGGTGCCGTGTGTCGGAGCGGGACTGCGAAATCCTGCGGGAAGCGTGACTTCGATCCGCTTGCCATCCACTTCGACGACAACGGACTCACGGTCCCCGGGGGCCTGATCGGCGACGGTGGTCGCGTCGTAGGCCGGAATCTGATTGTCGAATTCGGTTTCGATCCAGCGCGTGTGCACACGGACGGCGGTTCCGTCCGCGGGAGCGAAGTCGTCCTCTTCGACCACGACGCGGTGGAAGGTGAGAGCCGTCGCGATGCCCTCGACTTCGAACTCGGCAAGAGCCCGACGTGCCCGTTGCAGAGCCTGCGTGCGGTCCTTGCCCGTCACCACCAGCTTGGCCAGCAAAGAGTCGAAGTTCCCACCGATGACGTCTCCCGCGCGAAAGCCGGCATCGACTCGGACACCCGGGCCACTGGGCATCTTCCACGTGACCAAGGAGCCGGGGGCCGGGAGGAAGCCGCGACCAGGATCTTCGCCGTTAATCCGAAACTCGATCGAATGGCCGCGCACGACCGGGTCGTCGGTGCCGATCACCTCGCCTCGAGCGATGCGGAACTGCTCTCGCACGAGATCGATGCCGGTGACCTCTTCGCTGACCGGGTGCTCCACCTGGAGTCGGGTGTTGACTTCGAGGAAGGAGATCACGCCGTCTTCGCCGACGAGGAACTCACACGTTCCGGCTCCGTAGTATCCAGCCTCTTTCACGATCGCCTTGCTCGCCTCATACAAGGATGCTTGTTGCTGCGGGGTCAGGAAGGGCGCGGGCGCCTCTTCGACGAGCTTTTGATGTCGTCGTTGCAGCGAACAGTCGCGTGTGGACACCACAACGGCGTTGCCGTGCTGGTCGGCGAGCACCTGCGTTTCCACGTGACGTGGGCGATCGAGGTAGCGCTCCACGAAACACTCCCCGCGACCGAAAGCGGCCACCGCTTCGCGAACAGCCGAGTCATACGACTCGGGAATCTCCTCGACAGTGCGAGCTACCTTCAACCCTCGACCGCCACCGCCGAACGCGGCCTTGATAGCGACCGGAAGACCGAATTCCTGTGCGAAAGCAACAACGTCGTCCGCTCCGGCGACGGGGTCGGAGGTGCCCGGGACCTGCGGCGCGCCAGCACGCTGAGCGATGTGTCGAGCGGACACCTTGTCACCGAGGTCGCGAATCGCTTGCGGTGGTGGTCCGATCCAGGTGAGGCCGGCGTCGATGACCGCCTGCGCAAAGTCTGCGTTCTCGGATAAGAAGCCATACCCGGGATGGATGCTGTCCGCCCCGGACCGCGTCGCGGCATCGATGATCTTGGCGATATCCAGGTACGTCTCCGCGGCTGTTTCGCCTCCAAGAGCGAATGCCTCGTCGGCCATCTGCGCGTGCATGGCGTCTCGATCGGGGTCGGCGTAGACAGCGACCGACGTCAAGCCTTCATCGCGACAGGCGCGAATGACCCGCACGGCGATCTCGCCCCGATTGGCGATCAAGACCTTCTGCATGAGGCTGGACTCTATCGGTGGGATTCGTCTACCCGAGGTCCGTATTCCAGAGCGCGGTCCACCTGACACCAAGGTCGGCAAGCAGTTTCCGGAGTGTGGGCAGCGAGATTCCCACCACGGTGGAGGGATCGCCATGTATCGACTCGATGAAGGGCGCCCCGAGCGCATCCAGGGTGAAGCCGCCCGCGACTTCAAGGGGTTCGCCGGTCGCGAGATAGTCGTCCATCTCCTGCGATGTCATCGTTCCCATGGTGACCTTTGTGCTCGCGGTCGCTTCTGCGCGCTGGTTTGTTGCCGTGTCGATGACGCAATGGCCGGTGTGCAGGATCCCGGTTTTGCCAAACATCTGCTGCCAGCGTTCGCGTGCAACCTCCCTGGTTCCGGGCTTGCCGTAGGGGCGTCCGTCGAGTTCGAAGACCGAGTCGCAGCCCACCACGATCGCCGGGCTGGTGAGTGCGTCTGCTATCGCTTCGGCCTTGGCGCGGGCAAGGACCTGCGCGAGCTCGGACGGCGGTGCATCGGGCATGGACCCTTCGATTGCTTCTTCGTCTACGTGGCTGACGATCACCTCGGGCTCCACGCCGGCGGCACGCAGCGTTGCGAGTCGGGCGGGTGAACGTGACGCGAGCACGAATCGAAGGAGGGTCTCGTGATCGCTCATTGCCCTGAGCCTAGGTGTCACCTTGCGTTAGCGTGCGGACATGGCGTCTGGTGAAACCCGTTGGTCCATCTGGCCTGTGGCGCGACTGGTCACCTCTGTCTTCGTGCTGATGGTGGCGAGCTACTACCTAGTTGTCGCCTTCGACAACATCACCAATCCCACGAACCCCAACGCCAGCAATTGGCCCTTCGTGCAAGGGGTGCTCAGTGGCGACGGGGTTCCCGCCGACAGTGGCTTCGAATGGCGCTTCATTGATGCCATGTGGTTCCAAGCTGCGTCGTACATCGGCATCATGGCGATGGAAGCGATCACCGGTGTTCTCCTACTTATCGCAGGAGTGCTGGGACTACGGGCTGCGCGATCGACGTCAGGGTGGGCCGCGGCGCAACGATGGACCTACGTCGGTGGGCTGGCAGGGCTTGCGGTCTTCTTCTTCGGTTTCATTGTGGTGGGTGGCAATTGGTTCATCATGTACCTGAACTCGAAATGGAATGGCCTTGAGCCGGCATTCCAGAACTCGGTCGCCACGTTACTGATGCTGGTGCTCGTGACCGGCGTTCTGATCGGTAGCCAGATGTCGTCGAGTCGATCGGACGATTCTGGCTGATAGCTGTGCTGGGCGTTGTGTAGTGCGCCGCTACTGCGGGTGTGGGAGAGCTGAGGCGCGCCAGGCACCGGGGCCCGGATGGATGGGGTGGCGCATCATTCCCGCTCGATTCGACCAGTTGCTTGGTGGGTTCGACTGCTCGGGTTGCACTGCGGGCAGACTCGAAAGCACCGACACCACGACGGCGAGTTCTTGCTCGGTCGGGTGACCCGCGAGCACGTCGAACGCGGTCGCGTCGACGACAGGACCGTCGCCCGCGCTCATAGCGGAATGTTTCCGTGCTTCTTCGGCGGTCCGGATGCCCGCTTACCGCGCAGGGCACGCAGGGCTCGAACCAATTGCAGCCGGGTTTCGTGCGGGAGGATCACGCGATCAACGTAGCCACGCTCAGCTGCGACATAGGGGTTAGCGAGGGTGTCGGTGTATTCGTCGATCAGTTCGGCGCGACGGGTTTCGGGATCGTTGGAGGCGGCAAGTTCCTTGCGGTAAAGAATGTTCACCGCGCCTTGCGCACCCATGACCGCGATCTCGGCCGTTGGCCACGCGAGGTTGATATCCGCGCCGAGGTGCTTGGAGCCCATGACGTCGTACGCGCCCCCGTATGCCTTGCGCGTGATGACCGTGAGAAGCGGGACCGTCGCCTCCGCGTAGGCATAGATCAGCTTCGCTCCTCGTCGAATGATGCCGTTCCACTCCTGCTCTGTCCCGGGGAGGAAGCCGGGGACGTCGACGAAGGTCAGGACGGGCACGTTGAAGGCGTCGCAGGTACGAACGAAGCGGGCCGCCTTCTCCGAAGCGTCGATATCCAGCGTGCCCGCGTATTGCATTGGCTGGTTGGCCACGATGCCGACTGCGTGACCCTCGATGCGACCGAAGCCGGTGATGAGGTTCGGTGCGAACAACGGCTGGGTTTCCAAGAACTCATCGTCGTCCAGCACCGTTTCGAGGATCCGATGCATGTCGTATGGCTGGTTCGGTGAGTCGGGGATGATCGAATCCAGGGCGTGATCTGCGTCGGTGAATTCCACGTGCGCCGGTGTTGGGAAGACTGGGGGATCGGACAGATTGTTGCTGGGAAGGTAGGACAACAGGGAGCGCACGTAATCGAGGCCGTCGCTCTCGTCGGAGGCCATGTAGTGCGCGACACCCGATGTGCTGTTGTGGGTGCGGGCTCCGCCGAGATCCTCGAACGAAACGTCCTCTCCGGTGACGGTCTTGATGACGTCGGGGCCAGTGATGAACATGTGTGACGTCTGATCAATCATCACCGTGAAGTCGGTGATCGCCGGCGAGTACACCGCCCCGCCCGCGCACGGCCCCATGATCACGGACACCTGAGGGATCACGCCCGACGCGTGAACATTGCGGCGGAAGATCTCGCCATATAAGCCCAGCGAAACGACTCCCTCTTGAATCCGGGCGCCACCGGAGTCGTTCAGACCGATGACCGGACACCCTGTCTTCATCGCGAGATCCATGATCTTGACGATCTTCTCGCCGAACACCTCGCCGAGGGATCCGCCAAAGACGGTGAAGTCCTGCGCGAAGACACACACGGGTCGCCCGTCGACCGTGCCGTAGCCGGTCAGTACCCCATCGCCGAAGGGACGATTCTTCTCCTGCCCGAAATTGTGCGAGCGGTGTCGGGTCAGTCCGTCGATCTGTTGGAAGGAACCCTCGTCGAGAAACGCCTCGATCCGCTCGAGAGCGGTCATCTTGCCCTTGGCGTGCTGCTTGTCGATCGCTGCTTGACGCTTGTTGGCGGCATCGGTGCGGCGTGCCTTGAGAATCTCCGCCTTGCCGGCGGTGGTTCTGCGCTCGGCGCCGGTTGGTTCAGCGATCTCGCTTGACTCTGCGCTCATTCACCGTTCCTTCACCGTTTCGTCGTGCCCGACCATTGACCGACTATTGATCGACTACTGATCGATGATGGTGCGTACTTTAGCCCCGTGGAGCCGCCCGTGGACCTTCCTGACCCCGCCGTTGTCGAGGAGATTCTGCGTGCCCGCGGGTGCCCGTGGCCTCGTCCGCACGTGGTCACGACCACCGGGTCGACGAATGCCGATGCCCTGGAGAGTCTGAAATCAGGAGCGGACACGGGGTTGTGTGTGGTCGCGGGGGAGCAAACGGCCGGTCGTGGCCGTCGAGGTCGCTCATGGGTGAGTGACCCAGGGGCCGGCCTGTGGAGCAGCACCGTCGTTCGCGATTATCCGCAGCCGGCTCGGCTGCCCCTGCTGGCGAGCTTGGCTGTTGTTGATGCGGCGAGACAAATCGGCGGTCCCGTCGTGCATGTGAAGTGGCCGAATGATGTTCTGGCCGACGACGGCCGCAAATTGGCCGGGATTCTCGTCGAAGCCGCCGCACGTGAGCCGGGCGTCGGATCTACTGCCGGATCCGCAGCCGTGGTCGGCATCGGCATCAACGTCGATCACGGGGAGGAGTCTCTCCCGGCTCCGGGCGCGACGTCGTGGCGTATCGCGCACTCGATAGTCCCGGATCGCAGCACGTTGTTGGCGGAATTGCTGGTTGCGCTGAATAACCGCTTGACCACCGAGTGGTCGCGGTCTCTCGCGGATTATCGGCGCTGGTGCCGCACCCTGGGCACGGATGTTGAGATTGATCTCCCCGGTGGCAACCGCATCGAAGGTCGAGCGCTGGACGTCGACGATGAGGGGCACCTGCTCGTGGATGACGGTGAATCAGCGCGAACTATCGTCGCCGGGGACGTGGTTCATGCAACGATACGGACGTGACGTACCCCGACAAGCTCCTTGCCCCCGGCGAAACCCTGGCATTCGAGTTGAAGCCGCACTGGCGGGCCCTCATTGCTC